>Ga0114931_10000016_pt1 | contig 171559 bp, 161 predicted proteins | sample 2SBtaG_FD_89579 | JGI IMG/M metagenome (GOLD analysis project Ga0114931, IMG submission 89579) | Deep subsurface microbial communities from Kolumbo volcano to uncover new lineages of life (NeLLi) - 2SBTROV14_V59a metaG | ecosystem: Environmental > Aquatic > Marine > Volcanic | place: Kolumbo...
AATGGGACCTTGATGGCCGCACCATTCAGCCTGAATGCGTTCAAAACCACCGAACCCCTTCAATCCATCTTGGATGATGTCGCCGGGGACCCCGGGAGCGGCATCTCTTATTTCGATGTGTCTCGGACGGGTGCGCTGGTTTATATCGCGGGGACCGGCAGTGCCGAACTGGAACTCGTCTCGGTGAGCCTCGACGGCAGCGTGGAGCCGTTGCCGCTCCCGCATGACGCGTACAGTGTGCCTAGGATTTCGCCTGACGGCACGAAACTGGCGGTGACCATTGGCCGTGCGTACGGGACGGACAACGATATCTGGATTTATGATCTGGAGACCGGCGTTTTCAGCCGGTTCACGTTCGGCCAGAGTATGTGGAATCCGGTCTGGAGCCGGGACAGCCGACGGCTGTATTTCGCCTCCGGGCTGGCTGGAAAACAGGGCGTCATGGTTAAGCCCGTGGATGGCAGCCAAAACCGAGAACTCATCTTCCACTCCGAAAAACCCTTCTATCCCCTTTCCGTCTCGCCCGACGAAAAGGAAATGGTATTGGCCCAGTTGGGCGGAAGCGGAGACGGCGACATCTTCATTCTCGATCTTCAAAAGGAAGCCCAACCCCGGAATCTGTTTAATTCGGCCGGCTACGAGTACGGAGGATTGATTTCTCCGGACGGTCGGTATCTTGCCTACGGTTCCAACGAGACGGGACGGCTGGAAGCGTTCATCAGCTCGTACCCCGATTTGATCGGCAAATGGCAGGTTTCGACCCGAGGTGGACGTTATGGGTATTGGTAACCGGACGGCCGCTTCCTCTATTTCATTTCCAGTCAGGCCAAAATGATGGCGACACCGATTCAGACAAAGCCGGTTTTTTCCATCGGGCAAACGCGCGCGTTGTTCGATGTGTCGCAGATAGTACTCCCCAATCAACCGACGCTCAATTTTGACATTTCGCCCGACGGGAAACACTTCATCATGATCCGCAATATCGGCTATGACTCGAGTACGACGAAGTTCAACGTGATCCTGAACTGGAACAAGGAGATGACGGCGCGATTTGGAGAGCGGAATTGAGGCATTTATTTAAATCGATGATCCGCGCCCTTGTCGAGCAACCTGCTTCTTTTTCCGTCGGAATAGAAAGAAACATGTGATGATCCCTACCACCAATAGGGATATCCACATCGTCACATTGATGTGCGCTGACGAATGGGGGGCGTGCCAGAGCGGTGCGATGACGGTCCGTGTGCCGCCCGGTCTGCGCCCGATCAGATCACCGATCGAAATTGACATGCGGTTAGGCGTGCTCCAAGGGGGGAAAAGGAACCATCCGGTGAGTAGCGCAATCGCCGTCCAAATACGGTTTTTTGACATACAAACTCCTCTGCCTAAACTAGGAATATAGAGGTTCCCAACAGGTATCGGTTTGTTTATTATAAAGGTAAGGGCGGCAAGCAAGTAACTTCCGATTCGAAATCAAGCGATTCATTGGACGGGCTTGGTGTGCGCGGATTGCCGGCGAGCCGGAGGGAAATATCATAGTAAAATGCGTCACCTCGCCCATTCCGTTTTCGACAATGATCTCACCCTCCAGCGCCAACAATAATCACCTGGTGATTGCCAGGTCGAGCCCGCTTCCCGTATGGATGCGAGAAAGACCCATTGATTCCCGTCTGAATTCGTCGACCATAATGATTTAACGCCCGACTGTGAGGCGTCGGGCAAGGCTTTTCGGCAGGCCGGCTTCTCGGATTCGAAAACAGGTCTGTTCGACGTCATAAGGTTCTCGGACAAGCTCGTAGTCGAAGGTTTCGGTGTCGAAGAAGGCGACACAGAGGCGCGGATTGCCGTCGCGCGGCTGCCCCACACTGCCGACGTTAATGAGGAATCGGTGCCCGGGGCGGGGACGAAGGACGCCAAGCTTGTCAGCCATGACAGCCGGGAGGTGCGTGTGGCCGAGGAAGCAGGCATCGGTTTTGAAATGATCAAACTGAGTTTGTGCGATAAGATAATTGTCGAGACGTTGCCAGCATTCAGGCATATGAGGTGTTGCATGGACAAACGTGCAGCCATCAGCTTCGAGAACCAACGGAAGCTCGGCAAGATAGGTGCGTTGATGGGCAGAGATCTGTTTCTGGTTATGCCGAGCCGCCACCTGTCCTTCTTTGGGCAGAAATTTGATGTCTTTATCGATCGCTACGGCTTCATCGTGATTGCCCCGTACGACGCCCCTGCAATGTTCGCGGACAAGGTCCACGCAAGCCCCCGGATCCGGGCCGTATCCTACAATATCACCCGTGCAATAGATGGCATCGACACTGCGTTTCGAAATAGTCTCAAGCGCAGTCTCGAGGGCACTCAAGTTGGCATGGATATCTGAAAGAAGAGCAAGCTTCACAATAGGAGTGGGGCGTAAACTGTAGGCGGGTAGTCTGGCTTGGCACCGCTGCGTCGATCCGAACGAATCACAGGCAGAAAGGATGCCCTGACGTCAAAAAAAGTTCGAGGGCTTGAAGATGGGCACCCCGATTGAGCGACGATTACTTGATCATCATCGTGAACATGCGTCTTGGTCAAAAGGGGGCGTGTGTAGGTACGAAACACCGGCCATAGGGGACAAGTGCTTGAATACATATCCGCCATCCCTGGACCACGTGCACAAATGATGAAATCTCAGTTCATCGGACCCGACGAATATAGCTGTATTTCCTATCTTCCGTTCTGTAAATAGATTCGTGCCGCTGGTTTGCACAACCATACAGTCCTCAAATAAATGCTCAAGGTCGGAGTTGTCTTTGGCGGTGTCTCTCCCGAACACGAGGTATCGGTCATCACTTCTATACAGGCCGCCGCAGCCCTCGACCGCAGTCGCTATCAGCCCATCCCCCTCTATATCGCCAAAGACGGCGTATGGTACACCGGAGATCATCTCTTCGATATTGAAGCATACAAGAATCTCGCACAGGTAAAAAGCCGGGCCGTTCCAGTGATCCTTGGACCGGGGAATAGCGGAGGTTTGTCCGTGATTGAGGATCTACCGGCGCGCCTGTTTGCTCGTCGGCTGGTCCGGCACACAGTCGACGTCATGTTTTTGGGATTGCACGGCGGTTCCGGGGAAAATGGAAGCCTCCAGGGTCTGTGCGAAACGTTCAATGTACCCTATACCGGTAGTGGGGTTTTCGGCGCCGCTCTAGGGATGGACAAGGTAATATCAAAGATGTTGTGCCGGGATCAGGATATCCCTGTTGTGGATTTTGCGGCCTTTCGGGAATCGGAATGGGCAGATCGCGAGGAGGAGGGATTGGACCACTGTGAAGCATCTCTCGGCTATCCCGTCATCGTCAAGCCGGCCCGCCTCGGTTCATCCATCGGCATCGCGAAGGCTGATGACCGGGCTTCCCTCGACGCGGCTATCGAAGAAGCGTTTCGTTATGACGACAAGGTGATCGTAGAACAGGCCGTACAGAACTTACGAGAGATAAACTGTGCAGTACTCGGAGATCCCGAAAATGCCATGGCGAGCATGCTTGAAGAGCCCATCTCGGGTGAGGAACTACTGACATACCGGGAAAAATATATGCGCCGTGGGGCAGGGGGCGGCAAAATCGGATCTGATCGACCCGGGGCAAAAAGCGAATCTTCGGATGCCGGCGGGATGGCCTCCCTCGACCGCATCATCCCTGCACCCCTTGCCGAAGATCGCACTGACTATATCCAATCACTTGCCGTCCGAGTGTTTCAACGCTTCGAATGTTCAGGGGTCGCCCGCATAGACTTCATGATCGATGATGATGCGGGAAAGGTCTATTTTAACGAGATTAATACCATTCCCGGGTCATTCTCGTTCTACCTTTGGGACCCCTCGGGCGTGCCGTTTAGCGAACTAACACACCGTATGATTGAGCTGGCCCTGAAACGTCACCGCGCGGCTAGCAGTCGTATCCGCTCCTATGATGTGAATCTTCTTGCGGAAAAGAGCCTCACTGGTTTAAAAGGGGAGAAGGGGTGACCTCCGGGCTTTCCCCCTAATGTATGAAGAGTAAGAAGATTGACGTTGGCTTCGTCTATCAAAGGAACGTGAGTTCCACATGACGAAAACCGACGCTATGAATTCAACACTCAGCATCCCGCCCGCGAAGTTCCGTTCCCCCTGGGGAAAAGCCGTTAACCCTTCTTCAAAACCTCGGGTTATCGTAGGGGAAAAAACGGAGGCCAGTACGCAACCCGTCTTGGTTAAGGAGGAGCGAGAGAGGACAAGCCACTATGCATCGGAGGTAATTTGGGCCGGGGGGCTGATGGTCGTTCTCGCGACGCTATTTGTCGTTCTCTTTGCCGGATTCCTTTCCGTCTCCTTTATCCCTGCGGGCGGGCCTACGCTGCTCTTTGCAGGGGTCATCTTTTGGATTTACAAAGATGCGTTTGGACAGAATTGAATCGTTTTGAAGGAGTTAGATCTTCAGATGCCCCGGTCACAGGTCAACGGTAGCGCCTCAAACTGAGTGACTCTGCCGGTGACCGATGACAGGGGCATCGGTGTATTATGGCAAAATATTGGAAATTGATGAAAGATTTAATAATGCAAACAACACAACAGTAATATTAAAAAGGATCAAAATAAAGAGCAGAAAACCGGCACTGCTTAGCTGGCGTGGCGAAATGCTCCAGACGCTTTGCTGATCATATAGTCGCATCTCAATTCCGCATAAGACCGCAAGCATAACCGAAACCAACAAAAAACTTGGAGAGAAAAGGAAGATCACGCATGCAGAAACTAGGCTTCCCAAAACAAGGGTAGCGAAAAGCGATATTCGCAGCCACTGTGGGATCCGGTGGTGTGCCTTTGAGCGGAACGGCGACTCGGAACTCGGCATAAAGTTGAAATCCGGAAAAAGGGCAAATGCAGTTTGGCAGAGAGTTTAGGTGATATTTGAAGATAGAGAAATCTTTGACATTTTGGTGTTCCAATCCCACTTCAGTGCAGGGGTATTACATGCGCTAAGGAGCTAGGGAGTCCTTCATAATCTGGAGGCTTCCGAGGGGTGGTAGGATGTCCCGCATTAATTACAAGATCTATTCGACGCTAAAAATAGTTTCGAAAGAAATTTATTAGCAAGAATGCGATACGGCCACCAAAAATTGGGGAAGGCGCCAATGAGAGTGGATTCTATTGCCCGTTTGCTTCCGTTGAATCGAGGAGACGGATCCTTGGAAAAAGCGGTGAGTCGCCGATTCTTTAAGAAGGGAGTCCTCGCCAAAATTATCAACGATTCCTGAGCAGCGGGAGCAATTTATCAACACCCGTACAGCCGGCCCAATCAATTACTCACCCATCGAAGGAACCATCAGCGGCACGAGCCTACCTGACTTTGGGGTGCGCATATCGAGGGCCGGAATGCCTGCACTGATGCCAGCGATTTCTCCGGGGTTGTCCTGGTCCGGCTGCCGGCCAATACAGCAGCATTGATAATGTGCCCACCTTGTCCGGCATCAAGATCCCTCAAATGGAAAACTTTCACCGGTGGGAATGAGGATCAGGCGCAATCCAACTGGTATCGTAGCATGCGATGGGTGCAGACAGCCCGTGAGAAATTTTGCCATCCATGTTGTGGCGAAATTCCGTCCTTCCGGTAGTCATCGCAAGACATGGCATTCCCCCGTTCCTTGGGCGTTCGAAGAGTGGGCGACTGGGCCACATTAGTTATTGGGAAGGTACTTCGCCGGAATGGGTTGATCGGGCCGCTCACTGTCCCAATAGATATTGATGACCCACCAACGGTTGCCGTCGTTCATCAATTGAAAACTGTTGATACCCCGGCTGAAAGGCTCCGCATCATCAGCTTTGTGCCGTGATTCGTAGGTACTGAAAACGTGAACCATGTGTCCGTATTCTTCGGTCACGCGGTGGATCTCACGTTCGAAAAAGCCATTGGTCCTAAAGTAGCCGCCCGCATTTTTGACGTAATTATCGATAGTCAAATAGGTCGGTCTGACGCTGCCGTCTTGCCCGACATTTACCGGAATGAGCCGTGCGTCCGGCGTGAACAGCGAGCGAAACCGATCCCAGTCTCGATCGCCTGCCGGCCCGGAAATAACATCGTAAACAGCAAGCATGATGGCATCAACATTCACGACGTCGGCGGGGGCGGCGGTGGCGGGCGGCGTAGTGGGTTTGGTCGTAGCGTCTTGTGCCATAGCGGGTCGGAGGATCAGGAAGAGAAGGAATATGGGGGTGAGAAAGTGCATGTCGGTGGGTTTGGATCGAAAGGGACGAAAGTGAGAAACGGAGCATGCTGCGAAAAATAATAGCGGGTTGCGGTATCTCATGCGGATTCCGGCGCCGCCGTATACGTGTGGCCCTTCGCATCGATGGCCTCGACGCGCACTTCGCGCGCATTGACGGAGACGGGGGCGAAGAACAGATGGCCGGTCCGTATGGGATCGACCCATGGACGCCGGGCCGGTTTGTCGGGGCCCCGGTGGAGTCGTTCTGAACGGGGATCGGTGGTAGTACGCCGGGCCATCTCGCCCTTGCGGATGCCGTCTTCGTACCAAATCACAGTCCACGAGGGATCCCAGTCCCATACGTTGGCGACGATCTCGTCGGGTGCAGTGGGGTCGCTACCGCGTGAATACAAACGAAGTTGATCCTCCAAATCGCGGCCCGTACTTTTGTATCGCCACCGCAATTCTGATCCATGCGCTTCAAAGACGCCATACCCGTTGGGCGTACCGTCGAAGCAGATGTCGCCGGTCCACCACGCACCACAGACGGCGCCGCATACATGTTCGTGGACGCCACCTTCGAAAATGTGCTCACTTTCGTGCGTATGTCCCGAAATCAGGTGCGCTTCGTAGGGTTCGAGGAGCGCATATAATGCCTCGCGGTTGGTGAGCGAATTCTGAATGGGCGGTGCGCTCTTACCCTGTCGCCGAAATTGCGTGCTGAAGGCGGGGATGTGGAGGAAAACCACCACCGTCCGCCCGGCCTCTATGCGGGCGAGGTCCTGCGTCAGCCAGCCAAGCTGATCGGCATCGAGATAGCCGAGGTATCCACCATGATACCAGAACACGTCGTCGAGCATGATATAGTGTATCTCGCCGCGGTCGAATGAATAATACGTCGGACCGAAATAGCGGTGAAACGTGGCGGCAGAGGCCGGGTCGCTCATCGCGACGAGGTCGAGGTCGTGGTTGCCGATAATTTGGAAAAAGGGCCGTTCCATGGCCAGTACGCCCCGTTCGTAGTCCGGATACAGGTCAAGGTGGTCAAACATGATGTCGCCGCACGACAGGCCGAACGCCGTCGGAAGGTCCAGGGACTGGACGGTCGCTTTTACGTCGGGGACCGTCTCGGCCTGGAAGCGATTCATTTCGAATGCGTTCTGCGTCTGCGGGTCAGCGAGGACGAGGAAGGCATGATCGTCCGTGGCATCGTTGTCGGGGAGGAGGTTGAACGACACGTGCATTTTCCCCTTGCCGTCGCGGGCGATGGGGGCGAAGAAGCGGGCGGTACCGGTGGGGCTCTGCGGTACCAGAAATCCGGAAGGAATCGTGAGGAAAACGAATTGCTGACGCGTGGATGAATACAGTTCGAAATCGCCGTCGGAGCCGGTGGCAACTACCGAGAGGCCGTCGGAAAGGGCCACGCCCGGGATCCCCTGCCCGTCCATCCGGCGCACGCGCCCCCGGATCCAGACCGGGGTGCCGGGTCGCGAACGAAACGGTCCGGGCCGGTGTGCGGCGGCCAGAAGCGGTCCGCCCATGGCCAGCGAAGCCCCGGCCACCGCCGCACGCTTCAGGAAGTGCCGGCGGCTCATTCGTACGAGGTCATGGAGTCGATGCTGCTCGTTCATAATGGAGGGCAAGTGATGGTGGAGCAATTAGCCTTTTGGCTGCCGAATTACCGACTGTGCACGGGAACGGTCTTCATACGGCGGCCGCGCCGGTTTGGCGGCGGGCGTCTTGGCGATCTGCCGCATCACCTCCTCGATGGCGCGTTCGAGTTGCGGGTCGACGCCCTTTGCGAGTTGCGCCGGGTCGTCAACGACCTTGATGTCCGGGTCCACCCCGTGCCCTTCGGCGAACCATGTACCGTCGGGGTTATACATGCGGAAGGTGGGCACGGTCACGCCGCCGCCATCGATAAGGGCGGGGGCGCCACTGATGCCGATAAGGCCGCCCCACGTGCGGGTGCCGATGAGCGGCCCGAGGCCGGCTTTGCGGAAATAGTCGGGGAATGCGTCGCCGCCCGAACCGCTCCATCCGTTGATGAGCATGACCTGTGGGCCAAAATGTGCCACCGGTGGCCATTGCCAGTCGTGGCCGTCACGGACGCTCCAGAAAGCCAGCGGAGGCCGATTGAGGAGTTCGATGAAACGGTCAGGGATCTGCCCGCCGCTGTTGAATCGTTCGTCGATGACGAGCCCTTCCTTGTTAAACTGAGCGCGGAATTGCCGGACGAGTTCGGTCTGTCCTTCGGTGCCGGTATTGGGCACATATACATAACCGACGCGCCCGTCGGTGGCCTCGTCGACACGCTTCCGATTGGCCTCGATCCATGCCAGATGGCGCAGGCGCGTCTCGGACTTGAGCGTCTCAATGAGCACTTCGCGCGCACCCTCGGGCGAGGGGCGGTCGTTTACGGTGAGCGCGACCGTTTTCCCGGCGAGCCCGGCAAACGCCGCCCAGGGGTCACTTGTCGTATCCATGGGGCGGCCATTTACGGCGAGGACATAGTCGCCCTCCTTCACATCGACACCCGGCAGCGCCAGCGGCGAACGCACTTCGCTGTCCCATGGCGCCCCATCGACGATCCGGGCGATACGAAAGGCACCGTTTTCGAGCGACCAGTCCACCCCGAGGAGCCCGACGCCCCGCCGGTCGGCGCGCTCGGTGTCTCCACCGCCACGGTAGGTATGCGACGAATTCAGTTCGGCGATGAGTTCGCCGAGCACGTAGTTGACGTCCCACCGCGTAACGGCATCGTCAAGGAGATCACCGTAATGCTTCCGCATTGCCACCCAGTCGACGCCGTGCATACCCTTGTCGTAAAAAAAGTCGCGCTCGAATCGCCACGTATCATTAAAGATCTGTCGCCACTCCGCTACCGGATCGACCGTCATTTCCATGTCGCCGGTAGCGAGCGTCTTATCCATCTTTTGGTTTGGCGCGGCATCGACGATCGCAAAAGCGCCGTGCCCGGCGGTAAGAATTTTCTTTCCGTCGGAGGAGAGGAGGAACCCGTCAGAATCGTCGAGAACCGTTTTTTCCTCGCGTTCCTTCAAATCATAGAAAACTACCGGGCTGTCTTCATCGTCCGAGCCCGTACGCGGTAGGCGGCGATAAAAAAGTTTGCCCTTAGCCGCCTGTAAATCGGTGTAATTGCCGGCGTTGGGCGGCAGCACCACGAGGCGTCGCTCGAAACCGTCCAGTGTGATCTCGACCGGCTTTTCATTTTCGGACGCTTTGGTTTCTTCAGTCTCTTCGTCTTGTTGTTCATCCTCCTTTTTGTCCGCAGCCTTCTCCTCTTCGTCATCACGAGGTGCCAGCGGCGAGGCGACATCGGGGCGCAGCGCGACAGCTACGAGGTTTGACGTGTTCGCATATATCCATGTGCCTTGAAGGTCACTGTAATCGGGCGAGAGCGACCGACCGGAGCGGAAGTAGAGGTAGTCGCCATTGGGGTCGAAGACGGGCTTCGAATCATCATAAAAGCCCGAAGTCACTTGGTGCCGGGTCGCGCTGGCGACATCATACAGAAAAATGGCGCTGTTCCGATTGGTCAGACCACGCGAATAAGCAAGCCAACGGCTGTCAGCCGACCAATTGACCGAAAAGTTTTCGAGACCGCCCTGAAATAGCCACAGGCCCTGATCGACATCGGCCAATTTTCCGGTATCGCGGTCGAAAATATGGAGGGTCATCGTCTGATCGATGAAGGCCAGCTTGCGGCTGTCGGGCGACCAGAAGGGTTGATACCGGAAACCGGCGCCGAGACTTGTGAGCCTGATTTCACCACCTTCACCGTCGGCGCCGGCGAGTGTGAGTTCGTATTCGCCGGAACGATCACTCCAGTAGGCAACCAACGTCCCGTCGGGTGACCACGCCGGGGTTCGCTCGGCCACGGCGGGGCTGTGTGTCAGGTTGCGGACGACGCCGTGCTCGGCCGGGACGGAGAACAGGTCGCCGCGCGCCTCGAAGACAGCACGCTTTCCGCTGGGCGAAATCCAGGCGTGCTGAATCAGATCCGACACTTTTTCGAGGCGCGGCTTAAGGCTTGCGCGGTCAGTGACCACCTCAATATTCACGGGTTGGTAGGTTTCTTTCTCAAAATTAAGCAGATAAAGCCGCCCTCCCGCCTCGAATACGATATCATTTGGCCCCGAAGCCGGGAAGCGAATGTCAAAATCAGTGAAGCGGGTGATTTGTCGGGATTCCTTCGTCGTGAGGTCATAAGCCCAGAGGTTGTAATGCTGTTCGGGCCCCCGGTCGGAGAGGAAGTACAGGGTCCTGCCGTGCCACATGGGCTGGCTGTCGTTCGCCGGGTTATCGGTGATGTTTTCCGCTGTGCCCTTCTCGAGATCGAATAGCCATATGTCGGGTGCCATGCCGCCGCGATAGTGTTTCCAATTTCGAAAGTCGCGTGCTTTGGGCATGTAGGCTAAAAGCTTTCCGTCGGGCGAGAATTCCCCGAACTCACCGTAAGGGACCGGCAGCTTTGTGGGCATGCCACCCGTCACGGGCTCAAGGTATAGCTGGCTGAAGCGTTGCCGGCCACTTTCCATGGACGAAGCATACAAGACGCGGGTGCCGTCCGGGTGCCACCCGAGAAGACGATCATTCATGGGGTGGTGCGTGAGTTGTTCCGGAGCGCCGCCTCGCGAGGGCAGGACATAGATGTCGGTGTTTCCGTCGTAATTGCCGCTGAAAGCAATCTGGGAACCGTCGGGCGAAAAGCGGGGAAAAGTTTCTTCGCCCTCGGGAGAACTGAGCCGGTTGGCCACCCCGCCCATGATGGGCGCCACCCAGATGTCGCCGGCGTATACGAAGGTGATCTGCGTGGCCGACACGTCGGGGAAACGCATCATGCGCGCATCGATCTGCGCAAAGGCCGGGGCAGCCATGAGAAAGAGAAGGAGGCACGAGAGCTTTTTCATGGTTCAATTCCATCGGGGATGAGCAAGTGTTCGGGGAAACTCGCAAAGCGTGGGCTGAGGTGCAAGCCCGATTCAAGATGTATAGCGCCCGTGAATCCGTCAACAGCAGGCGGAATGTGCGGGAATCCCCGGCAGGCTGCGTTGGCGAAGTACTCTACATTAGGGCCGCGAATTTATTGCATTTCAAAAAGAAACCTGCCATGTCCCGAATCATCGAGCCATTTCGCATAAAAGTCGTCGAGCCGATCCGAATGACCACCGCCGAGGAACGGGAACGCTTTCTCGCCGAAGCCGGGTACAACCTCTTCCTCGTGCCGTCGGAGGCCATCATCATCGATCTCTTGACCGATAGCGGCACCGGCGCCATGAGCTCGAACCAGTGGGCCGCCATGATGCGCGGCGACGAGTCGTACGCGGGCAGCCCGAGCTTCCACCGCTTCAAGGCGGCCGTACAGGATATCACCGGCTTTCAATTCGTGACACCCACCCATCAGGGGCGTGCTGCCGAACGCATTCTCGCGTCCACGCTCGTCAGCCCCGGCGACGTGGTGCCCAACAATACCCATTTCGACACCACCCGCGCCAACATCGAGGCTGCCGGCGCCACCGCCCTCGACCTGCCCTGTGCCGAGGCTAAAGAAATCGGTACGCCCCATCCGTTCAAGGGAAATATCGATCTCGATGCACTCGAAAACGTGCTGACGGCGCATGCCGGCCATGTGCCGTTCGCGATGATCACCGTCACGAATAACGGTGGCGGCGGGCAGCCCGTCTCGATGGAGAACATTCGGGCCGCCTCGGCCCTCTGCCACGCGCACGACGTACCGTTTTATATCGACGCCTGCCGGTTTGCGGAGAATGCCTTTTTCATCCGGGCACGCTCAGAGGGGTATGCCGATAAAGACCTCATCGACATCGCCCGCGAGATGTTTTCCTATGCCGACGGATGTACCATGAGTGCCAAAAAGGACGGCATGGTGAATATTGGCGGGTTCCTCTGTACGAACGATGCCCACGTGGCGCAGCAGGAGCAGGAACTGCTCATCCTCACCGAGGGCTTCCCGACGTACGGCGGCCTCGCCGGGCGCGACCTCGAGGCGATTGCCGTCGGGCTATATGAGGCGCTCGATTTGCCCTATCAGACCTACCGCGCCTCCTCGACGGGCTATCTCGGCGAGCACCTCTCCGAGGCGGGCATCCCCATCGTGCTTCCCGCCGGCGGTCATGCCATCTACATCGATGCCGCTGCCATGCTGCCGCATATTCCTGTGGAACAATATCCCGGTCAGGCGCTCGTGGTGGCCCTCTACCGGCTGGGCGGCATCCGTTCCGTCGAGATCGGCTCGGTAATGTTCGGCAAACACGACCCGGCAACGGGGGCGGAGACGTACGGGCGGCAGGAACTCGTTCGCCTGGCCATTCCGCGTCGGGTTTACACCAAGAGTCAGATCGACTATGTCGTCGATACGCTCCTCGAACTCAATGCCGAGAAGGACCAGATTCGCGGCGTTCGGATCGTCGAGCAACCGGCGGCCTTGAGGCACTTTACGGCGCGCTTCGAGGTAGTGTGAGGACGGGGAGGGTATTTCGTATTTCGTATCGCGAATTACGTGATTCAGAGGCCCATGGCGATTCAATCAATAAATCGGGCCTCCGACCGAAGTCGCTTCGCACAGAATTGAAGGAAGAGATTAAGGCGTGGCTCCAGGTTCAAGCCTTACCCCGTCAATATGCCGGGCTTGAGCATCGCGCCAACGGGTGAGAGGTCGCCGTCATTCGGCGCCGGGTTCAATCCGAGAATGCGGGCCAGGAGGTCGTACAGATCGATGTTCTCGAAGGGTGCGATCTCAATGCCTTGCCGAAAAGCGGGGCCGTTGGCCACGAAGAGCGCTTGCATGGACTGAAGGGCGTTGTCGTAGCCGTGCGTGCCGCCGTCGAAGCGGTCGCGGTGTTCCTCGAACCAAACGCGTTCGGTTGTGATGCTCCATCCCTCGTCCGCCACGCCGATAATCGCGGGGATGCGGTCGTTTTTTCGGAAGTGCCAATGCGCGGGTGTCTCGGCGCGCCGGTAGACCTTCATGTGCGGGTGAGCGTTTTTGAGCGCCGCATAGACGGCGTCTTCTTTTCCGGCCGCCGGACGGAGCATGAGCACGGGTGAGCGGTCGATGACCTGCACATCGTTCAGGTCGATGTAGTCATCGAGGACGACCACGCGTGAGGATGACGTAGCCGCCATGCCGTGGTCCGCGACGACGAGGAGGTTTACGGGCAGCGAGCGGGCGGCCAGGCCCTCGACGAGGCGTGCGAGGTATCCGTCGACCCGATGGACGGCTTCGCCGGTTTCCGTTGCGTTGGGGCCGAAGCGGTGCCCGTTGGTGTCCACGTCGCTGAAATAGAGGGTGAGGAAAGTGGGCCGCCGCGCCGGCGGAAGATCGAGCTTCGAAAGCACCGCATCGACACGGGCTTCACCCGTCATGCGCCCATCGTACGGTTTCCAGAAGGTTGGGCGCGTGCCTTTTATCTGGGCTTCGGAGCCGGGCCAGAAATAAGGTGCCGTGCGTTGCCCCTGTTTTTCGGCCGTAACCCAGATTGGCTCGCCCCCATACCACCGCCCGTCGGCGACGGCATCTCGGTCGCCGAGGCTGAAGGATGCGTCCATCGCCGGGTCATACATATTGTTAGCGATGATGCCGTGATCCTCGGGATACAGCCCGGTGACGATGGAATAATGGTTGGGAAACGTCTTCGAGGGGAAACACGGGATCATTCCCTGTGGCGCCACCACGCCCGTCTCGGCGAGATGCTTCAGCGTGGGGGCGTCGAAGCGGTCCATATAGTCCCATCGGAATCCGTCGAGGGAGACGAGGATCACGATTTGAGAATCGACGGGCGGCGTGCCCTCATCGGCCGGCGCAGGGGACGTGCAGGCGGAGGCCACGAGGACCGAGAGGGCGAGACAAAGCGAGATTCGCGACATAGTTCGGTTGAGAAGGGACAGTAGGGCTTCAGCGTGAAAGATACGTGCTCCCGCTCAATGATCCACCCGGGCGATGGGCCGCCCGTCATCACGTCATAGCGATGGGAGGCTGTTTGTCGGGCGTCGGAGCATTAACCCCGGAGGCCGTTGGTGCAATGTGAGTTTCAGACTTGACTCAGCCAAGCATTCGGCCTCCTGCATCGAGCACCCGGCATCCAGCCTCTCGCCACCAGCCGTTAGCCCTTAGCCAAAAAAAGCCGGACCTCGAAGGGAGATCCGGCTCTTCGGGTGATGTCTGGAGCAATTATTTCCGGCCGAAGAAATAGTAGAAAATGACGCCGCCCACCGGGAAGAAGAAAATCAACAGTGCCCAGAGGACTTTACTGCCGAAGGTCCGGTTACTACCCGCGACCTCGAGCAGCGCGATGACGTCGAAGATGAGGATGAGGATACCGCAGAAACCCGCCCCCCACGGATAATTGAGACGATCCATCAGGGTGGGACCACTGCACCCGACGAGGAAGAACGACACGAGGGTCATCAGAAGGAGCGGTACCGTGGTGAAAAACCTGCGTTGCATGACAATCGGGGATTTAGAAGAACAATTGTGTCGGTGGTGAACGGAAAGGGTATACGAGGGTTTGGAAAAAAGTTGACCCGGCCGCCGGAAGTCTCGGTGGAACAGGGCACTGGGGTGCTCGTTGGAATCGCTCTTCTGAATGCGCCCACCCCGAACCCCACCTGCCGTACGCGGAAGCACCATGCAAATCGGACCGATCAATCTGGGACCGCGCCCGATCCTTCTCGCGCCGATGGAGGATGTGAGTGATCCGCCGTTCCGCATCCTGTGCAAGCGCTATGGCGCGGATTTACTCTATACCGAGTTCATTTCGTCGGGCGGATTGGTATACAATGCCGAGGGTTCACACCGAAAGCTTGATTTCTACGAACGGGAACGCCCGCTGGCCATTCAGATCTTCGGCGGCGACATCGAGCAGGTGCGGGAGGCCACCCGCATCGTCGACGCGGAGGGGCCTGACCTGATTGACATCAACTTCGGCTGCCCGGTGAAGAAGGTGGTATGCAGAGATGGCGGTGCGGGCATCCTTCGGGACCTGCCGAAGATGCAGGCCATCACGGAAGCCGTCATCGAAGGGGCGACGCGCCCGGTGACGGTCAAGACCCGGCTCGGGTGGAACGACGAGTCGATCCGTATTCTGGAGGTGGCGCGGATGCTCGAAGACGTGGGTGTGCAGGCGTTGGCCGTCCATGCTCGCACGCGGAAGCAGATGTACAAGGGCGAAGCCCGGTGGGCATGGCTCCGGCGCATCAAAGAAGAGAGTGGCATTGGCATTCCGCTCATCGGGAACGGGGATGCCACCTCGCCCGAGCGCATCAAAGCCATGTTCGACGAGACGGGCGTGGACGCCGTGATGATCGGGCGTGGGGCCATTGGCAACCCGTGGATCTTCCGGGATGCGAAGTGCTTCATGGAAACCGGCGAGGTGCCGCCGCGGCCCTCATGGGAGGAGCGGGTCTCGGTCGTGGTTGAACACCTCATGCTCAAATGCGACTGGCTCGGTGATCGGAAAGGGGTCCTGGAAATGCGCCGCATGTATGGGGGCTATTTCAAGGGCTTCCGGCATGCGAGTCGGCTTCGGTGCCTTATCATCGAGCAGCCCTCAAAGGAAGCGATCATCGAGACGCTCATGAACTTCCGCGAAGATGAGCCGGATACGCTAGTTCCGGCCACCTATCGCCCGGCGCGGATGACAGCGGCGCTTCGAGCCAAGCTGCCCTCGCCGGCACGCGATGCACGCACGCCGACGGCAAGCTAACGGTGCCGAGGCCCCTTCTCGGCGCTTCCCGCCTGGCTCGGATTTGACCGCGCGCCGCCGTCGCCTATCTTTGCGCCCGGATTCCATCTCTTCCCCTCCGGTCTCGCATGCCTGAGTTCGCTCCGTACGTTCTGCTCTTCGGCGTCGGCCTGTTGGCCGGGGTCATCAATATCATGGCAGGCGGCGGCTCGACCCTCACGCTCCCGGTGCTCATCCTCCTCGGCCTCGACGGCGCCACGGCCAACGGCACCAACCGGGTGGCCATCGTCATCCAGAACATCTTCGCCACGTGGTCCTTTCACCGAGAGCAGGTGAGCCACGTTCGCCAGAGTTTCGTCTTCGCCGCGTGGGCAATGCCGGGCGCGATCCTCGGGGCGGTGCTGGCCGTTCGCATCGATGATGTGTGGTTCGAACGGATCCTCGGCGTGGTCATCATCGGGGTGGTCGTGTCCATGCTCGTTCATCGCCCGGGAGGTCGTGAGGCGACGCCCGAGGGGCGGAAAACGTGGTGGATCTACCCGGCACTCTTCGGCATCGGGTTTTACGGCGGGTTCATACAGGCGGGCGTCGGTTTTCTTTTCATGGCGGCTTTTTACCATCTGCTGAAGATGAACCTCGTGTTCGTCAACATGCAGAAGGTGGCCGTCGTGCTGCTCTATACGGTCCCGGCCCTGGCGATTTTTGCGTGGCACGGCAACGTCGACTGGGCGCTGGGATTGTCGCTTGCCGGTGGCAATGCTCTCGGCGGATGGTGGGCGGCACGCTTTTCCGTGCGTCGCGGCGAGAAGGTCATCCGCGTCGTGCTCATCATTGCCCTGCTTCTCGTCGCGGCGAAGATGCTGGTGGGGTGAGGGCTATTGGCGAGAGGCTGGTGGCTTGTAGCCGGTGGCTATTGGCTGCGGCTGGTGTGGCTCTTGGCCTTGTGATTCAGCCACAGTACCGCAACCGTGAGGGAGCGGATCGACGATACGCCATGGCCCCCAAACTTTTCACTTCAATCGAAGCAGGGCGCTGTCGAGACCCCAGAGGACGAGGCCGAGGGTGCCGAAAAGGACGATGGCGGGGATGGGCTGCCAGATGATCAATCCCCCAAAGAATCCGAGGACACCCCCGAGGTATTTGATGTAATTGAGCTGTTCGTTCGACGTTTTCTTGAGCAGGTTTTCGAGCTGTTGATCGTCGTATCTGACCATATTGCTCATGATCATCGTGTACACATCCAGGTTTTCGACAAACCCCAGCACGATGCGGGTCGCCCATGCCTCGATCTCATCGGAACGCGCCTCGATCAGCTCGGGCACGCGGTCGAGGAGGTTGTCCATCTCGTCGAGGACGGTATCGAGCGATTCGGGGAGTTCCTGAATGGCCTTTTCGATGCGGTGGACGAAGTCTTCCTCTTTCAGAAAACGATAAGTCTTGAGGGCCATGCCGCCTAACCCCTGACCGGCATAGGCTTCGATCTTTTCTATCGTGATACTGACGAGGCGATCTTGCACCTGCGCCGAAGAAAGTACGCGCTCGACGTAATCCGAGGTAAGTGTCTTGAGTTCCCCACGAAACTCGGGGTCCTCGATGACGCCGCGGGTGATGCTCATGGCCATCTCGCGATACCGGGGGATGATCTGGTTCTCCTCAATTTTTTGCTTGATAATTTCCTCATTGATGAGCTCCTCCGACACCGCCTTCGCCAGCCGAAAGATCACCCGCTCACGTTGTGCCGGAATGAGGCCCTGGCCGAAAACCGGGTGTTTCCGGCGGGGATTGAAAAGCATCGTGATGGCCAGCCAGTTGGTGGCAAAGCCGATGAGCCCGCTCACTGCGAGGATGCGAAGGAGACCGTCGAGGGCGAGGCTTTTGCCGAGAAGCGTGAGCGTGAGGTCGGGGAAATCCCAGACGAACGAGAGCCCGAAAAGGGCGGTGAGGATCCATGGGATCACGCGCAGTATGGGGAGCAGCCGGGCGTGCGCACCGACGATGCGCGGGGGCTCCTGAATGCGCTCTTCCGGTGTACGCTTCGGCGGGAGGTGTCGGCGGATGTATTTTCCGAACAGCGTCCGCAGATCGCGTGCGCGGACGCGGGTGAGGGCGCGGGCTTCGGGGATGGTGGTCACCGGCGTGGGAGCTGCCGCATCGGGGGGCACTGCAGCCTCGGGCGCATCGGTGCGCGGTGCAGTCTCGTTCTCGTGTGTCGTATCCTCCTTCGGCATCATAAGGGGGTGAGGTGCATGAAAATCGGTTGCCTACGAGGCGAACGACCGGAGGTGACAGACTATCCGGACAGGGACCATTACAATCCCAGACGGTCGGCGTCAGCCTGCATCCCGGCAATGACGTTGGCGATGTGCGTATCGAGATCGAGGCCGAGTTCTTCGACGCCCTGCCGGATGTCGTCGCGGCTGACGGCGGCAGCGAAGGCCTTGTCTTTCAGCTTTTTCTTGACCGACTTGGGCTTCATGCCCTCAAGGCCCGTCGGGCGCACATACACCACGGCCGTGATGAAACCGGCCAGCTCATCGACGGCGAAAAGCGTCTTCGCCATGCGTGTCATGCGTGGCGTTCCGGTATATTCGGCGTGCCCGAGAATGGCCTCGATAATGTCCTCGGGATACCCCAACTCGCGCAATAATTTCGTGCCCACATACGGGTGTTCATCGAGGGTCGGATGTTTTTCGTAGTCCATGTCGTGGAGCAGCCCGGTGATGCGCCAGCGGGTCTCGTCTTCACCCCACAGGCGCGCATATTGCCCCATGGCGGCCTCTACGGCATAGGCATGACGGCGGAGGCTCTCCGTCTTGGTCCATTCATGAAAAAGCGTGAGCGCCGCGTCGTAGTCGAGCATGGTCAACAGAGGAAATGAGGTCGGAGATTGGTTTAAAAAAGATCGACGAGCTTCAACTCGCGGAGGTACTTTCGCGGATGGGTCTGGAAGTCGAGCAGAAGCGTGTTGACTCCATCGAGGGTAGAGTCGAGCTTGACGTACATGCTCTCGTCGTTGATGAGCCGCCCGATGGTACCTTCACCGTTGTCGATTTTGGCGATGATGCGGTCGAGCGAAGCATTGGTCGATTCGAAGGTCTCCAGATTGCGGTCGAGGCGGAGAAGCACCTGATTGAGGTTATGGACTGCGACGCCCATGGAGTCACCCTGCTCGGTGAGGAGCGTATCGAGGTTGCCCGTGAGGTGCTCGGTATTGGCGAGGATGCCGGTGAGGCGGCCCTTCTGTGCCTGCACCAATTCGCTCAGCGTGGTGAGGCTGGTGCGCACTGAGACGAGCGTTTGCCGCACGTCGCTGTCGGGGTCGTCGAGGAGCGTGTGGGTGGTCCTTAGCGTCGCATCGAGCCCAACGAGTACGCTGTCCACACGGTTGACGAGGGCCGGGGCACGGGACGTGAGCGATGTGAACAAATCCTCGGTCTCATCGGCAGGGACGAAGCCGCCGCTCTCGATGGGCGGGTGCGTCGGGTCGCCGAGGGTCATGTCCATCCGGACCACGCCGAGGGCGTCGAAACCGGTGATTTTGGTCAGTGACCCTTCCGGCACCACGAGGTCATTCTTGACGTGAAACTGCACGCGTACGCGATTATTTTCGGGGTTGATCCAGACCTCATTGATCGAACCCACATTGACGCCATTGACCCGGACCTGATTGCCCGAGATAAGGCCCGCGGCATCTGTGAATTCCGTCTCGAGCTGTTTGGTGCCGCGGAAGAGGGGCAGGTCCTCGAAGAAGCGTATGCCGAGAATAAAGATGAGTGTAGACAGGATGATGGACACCCCGACCTTGAGTTCGTTCGCGTATTTCATAGGATTTATGTCAACGCTGCCGTTTTGCATCTTCCGGTCTTCGGAGGAGATCGGAAGGATGGGGCAGGGGGTTACGCGCGGAGCGCGGGGTTTCCAATCTGATATTCATTGGCTTTGACGAAGGCACAGAGCACCTCATCGCAGCTGTCGTGAAGATCGTCGATGGTACCGTGCCAGTGCAGCCTTCCCTTGTAGATAAAGGCGGCCCGGTCGGCGATGGAAAGGACGGAATGCATGTCGTGCGTGACAACGATGCTGGTCACATGAAGCTGATCGGTGAGGTTCTTGATCAGGTCGTCGATCGCGTTCGACGTTTCGGGGTCGAGCCCGCTCGTCGGTTCATCGTAGATGATATACCGGGGGCGCAGGGCCACGGCCCGGGCCAACGCCACACGTTTTTGCATCCCGCCCGAGAGTTCTGGTGGCATCTTCGGCCCAACGTCCGGCAATTGTACCATGTCGAGGCATTGCGAGACTTCCGTATAGATGTCCCGATTGCTCATGTCGGTAAACGTGCGGAGCGGGAAGGCCACATTCTCGAAGGCATTCATCGAGTCGAAAAGTGCGCCACCCTGAAAGAGCACGCCAAAGTTGCGGCGAATCTTGCGCAAATCGTTATAGGGGATGGCATTGATATCAATGTCGTCGACCAGCACACGCCCACTGTCTGGTTTTAGGAGCCCAATGAGGTGCTTCATGAGCACACTTTTGCCGGAGCCCGAGCGGCCGATGATGGCCAGCGTCTCGCCCTCGGGGAATTTCAACGACACGTCCTTGAGTACCACCTTATCGTCAAAACTCTTGAATATGTGATCGACCTGTATCATAAATCACAACAGTACGACGGCGAGGATGAGGTCGGCGAGGAGGAGGAAGACGCAGCTTGTGACGGCCGCCTGTGTCGTACTCTGGCCCACACCCTCGGCACCGCCGGCGGTAAAGTAGCCTTTATAACACGAAATGGACGTAATCAGGAAGCCGAAGACGAGGGATTTGATGACGCCAAAGACGGGGTCAAAGGGCTGGAAAAATTGTCGGGCCCCGTCAATAAATTCACCGGCCGGGACGAAACCACCATAGACGCCAACGAAGAGCCCGCCCCCGATGCCTACAAAGCACGAGACGATATAGAGCACCGGAAACATGATGACGCCCGCGAGGACGCGTGGGATAATCAGATAGGCGATGGAATTGAGGCCCATCGCTTCAAGCGCGTCGATTTGTTCGGTGACACGCATGGTACCCAACTCCGCCGCGATGCGCGCCCCGACCCGCCCGGCGAGAATGAAGCCCGTGACCACGGCGCCCAATTCCAGCACCATCGATGGGACCACGATGGAGCCGATGATGTTTTTCGGGATGAAAGGGGAGACGAGCTGATAGGCTGTTTGTACGGTGGTAACCGCGCCCGAGAAGCCCGCCGCCATGGCGGCAATCGGAATCGACTCAATGCCGATCCGCATCATCTGTGTGAAGAGATTTTTGCGGTATTTCTCAAAGTCACCGAGTGCGCCAAATGCATGGAACAGCAGGGTGCTGTATCGTCCAAGGGCACAGACCGGATTGAGAAATAGCGAAGTAACGTTGAGCATGCGGGTCAGTCGGAAGATCGTATGTACACCGAGCGGCGTGGTGCGGCGCACAGATAATGCGGATTTAATACGCGCAAGTGCGGAGATCGGATGAAAAACAAAATGAAAAGTGCAATAGGTTTATTTTGACGAAAGACCGGGCATCGATGTGACACGGTATGTCACCGCGGGTGGGTATAATACAATTGGGATAACTTCCCAACCCGGATCGTTACATCGGCTGTCGGTACCCCTCATCGAGGGACGCCGGGATCAAGCTAAACGTCACGCTTTTCCGACGCGGGCTCGCGCCACTCCCGGGAACAAACATAAGAAGAATCATGGCCAAAAGTCGCACTCGGTTTGTTTGCCAGGTTTGCGGGCATCACACGCCCCGTTGGATGGGAAAATGCCCGAACTGTGATACATGGAGTTCGCTCGTGGAAGAGGCGGCTCCGAGCCGGGTAAAGACGCGCACGGGGCACATTGCGGGTGCCCGTTCCGTCCATGCACAGCCGGTTTCGCTCTCGGACGTCTCACTCGGCGATGAACCCAGGCTCCTTACCGGCGTTGCCGAATTCGATCGCGTGATGGGTGGCGGCATCATGCAGGGGTCCGTGACGCTCGTGGCGGGCGACCCGGGCATTGGCAAAAGTACGCTCATGACCGAGCTCGGCAAGTACCTGCCGGATCGCCGGGTACTTTACGTGACGGGTGAGGAGTCGGCGCGGCAGGTGAAGCTGCGGGCCCGGCGTCTCGGCGTGGATTCCACGCAATTCCTGCTTTTGCCCGAGACCAACGTCGAGGCCATCGTCGGGGCCGTACAGGACAACGCGCCGGAGTTGATGATTGTCGACTCGATCCAGACGCTCTTTCGCCCCGAGATAGAGAGTGCGCCGGGGTCGGTGAGTCAGGTGCGCGAGAGCGCTGCCGCGCTCATCCATCTCGCTAAAGAAATCGGCATGCCGACATTCATCGTCGGGCACGTCACGAAGGCCGGTTCCATCGCGGGGCCGCGGGTGCTCGAACACATGGTCGACACGGTGCTTTACCTCGAAGGCGAGCGGCATCATGCCTTCCGGATCCTCCGAACAGTGAAGAACCGCTTCGGCTCCACGAATGAGATCGGCGTCTTTGAGATGCGCGACACGGGCATGAAGGAGGTCGACAATCCGAGCGAGATCTTCCTCTCGGAGCGCTCCTACGGCGTCAGTGGCTCGACGGTCGTATGCTCGCTCGAAGGCACCCGGCCGGTACTCGTGGAGATTCAGGCCCTCGTCACGCCGACCTCCTACCCCTCGCCGCAGCGTACGGCCACGGGCATCGACACAAGGCGGCTACAGATGCTCCTCGCGGTGCTCGAAAAGCGCGAGGGATTGCGGCTTTCCACGCAGGATGTGTTTGTCAATGTGGCCGGCGGCGTGCATCTCGGCGAGCCGGCCATCGACCTCGGCGTCCTCGTGGCGGTCACCTCGTCCTTCCGCGACGTCCCCGCCGACACCGGCACGGCGCTCATTGGGGAGGTGGGGCTTGGCGGCGAGGTGCGGGCCGTGAGCCAGATCGAAATGCGCCTCAAAGAGGTGAGCCGGCTCGGATTTGCCCGCGCCGTGTGCCCGTCGCACAACCTGAAAGGCATTACGCGTCCGAAGGGACTAAATGTCTCGGGCGTCGAAAGCCTCCACGCCGCGCTGGAGGTAGTGCTGTGAGGCGCTCGGCGGTCATACCATTTTCGATGCCATCGCGGTGTGTCTCGCCTCGGCATCCGGACCCCGTACGGTGGGCGATTTCGTTTATTACGATCATGCATCAACCCGGTAATTTCTCATGGAAACGACGACAAAACAAAACCTGTACGACGAAGACGTCTATCGCGCCGTTCTTGGCCGCATGGACCAACTAACACCCGAGACTCAGCCGCAGTGGGGCAGCATGAGCGCGGCGCAAATGCTGGCGCACTGTGCGGAAATACAGGAGGTGACGAATGGGAAGCCGCTTGAGAACACGCCGTTCATCGTCAAGCTCTTCAAAGGGATGATCCGCAAGATGGTGTTGAATGAGAAGCCGTATCCAAAGAGCACGAAGACCCATCCGCAATACCGGCAAACGTCGGACCGTGATTTTGAGACGGAGAAGCGGCGATTGCTCGATGCGCTCGCGAAGTTCAAGGCCGAGGAAGGCGTGGCACGGACGCATCCGCTTTTCGGCGCTATGGATGCCGAGGAAAAAGGGTGGAGCATGTACAAGCACCTCGATCATCATCTGAGCCAGTTCGGGGTTTAGATGGGGGAAGTCGGGTCACTCTGATGGTGATGCGGCCCCAAGGTGTGGTTACGGCTGGATAAGCTGGTGCGATTGCGTGTTGCGTATTGCGTATTTCGTATTGCGTGGGGACTTATGCAAGACAGCTATAGACGTACCGACCTTTAGTGCGAACACAGTGAGAAAGCTCCTCAACATTTAAACAGATCGAGCTAACATGAGCCATAAGGAAATTATGTTCGTGGTCGGAGCGGGTGCCAGTCAGGAAGTAGAAATTCCCACAGGCGATGATATTAAAGACAATATATCTACGATTCTAGACTTTCAATATCGAAAAGGACCAAACCTGACAAGCGGCGATAAAGTCGTATACGGTTCTATGATAAAGCACCTTAATAGTGAAAACCGGTTTGCCGAAAAAATTGGTGATTACATCGAAGCATCAAGGCTTATTCGTGATGCCATGCCTCAAGCATCTTCGATTGACAATTTTATCGACCAACATAGGGGTAATGCAATACTTGAGCTTTGCGGAAAACTTGCCATAGTTAAGTCGATACTGGACGCTGAAAAAGGCAGTACCCTTTCTTTCGACAAGAACAACATATACAACAAACCTGATTTTAGTCACTTGACGGAGACTTGGTTTGCAAAATTCTGGCAATTACTGACAAATAACTGTACGGCCGAACAGCTTGAGGTCAGATTGTCTTCGATTGGTCTTGTCGTTTTTAATTACGATCGGTGCATAGAGCATTTTCTGTATTACTCGTTGCAAAACTACTACAAAATGGCCTCTGAACGGGCCGCAGAATTAGTTCGAGGCATTGAATTATTTCATCCGTACGGCACGGTAGGAGATCTTCCATGGTTCAATGGAGAGGCCTCAATTGACTTTGGCGAGAAGCCCAATAGTAAAAAGCTACTTGAGCTTGCCGGCCAGGTCAAAACTTTTTCGGAGGGGACTGATCCGGAGTCCAGCGACATAGAAAGAATTCGAAATGCAATGGCCGAGAGCGACAAAATTGTCTTCTTGGGATTTGCCTTTCACGGGCAGAATCTCGAGTTGATAAAATCTGCGAATATCGATAACCCACGACATGGTGGTGCATTATGTTATGGTACCGCATATGGCATATCGGAAAGTGATCGTCAAATTATAGTAAAGGAAATAGCAAGTGTGTGTAGAACACAACCAAACCAAGTATTCCTCAAAATAGACCTAACGTGTGCTCAGTTATTTAAAGAGTTCAGGAAAGGACTATCATTTCCTTGAGAGGGCTACTCCATGAGATTCGTGAAATTGACTGGCGATAATCAGGGTTGTCAATTGCTTTCTTTTTTGCTGAATAGGTCAAGAATTGAACGGAAGCGATTATGAGTACTGGAGCCCTTTGCACCGGATTTGAAGTGTGTCAGCCCTGGAATCTCGAATGTCATCTCTGCTTTTCCATCCGTCATCCCCGTGAAGGCGGGGATCCATGACGGACGGCATTCGTTTTGGCATCGCCCGATGGTGGGAATGAATGTTCAATATCCCGATCCACAGGCGCCATGGCAACCTTTTTTTACCCCGCGCAATAAAGCCGAAACCGTTCACGTTAATAGGGCGAATGTGACACCAATCCGGAACCGTCGCAACGTCCTCATAGCTGTCCATAGTGGATGCATCCCAGTGATGAACAACTGGTAGGAGCCTACCTTGAACGTGGAGACGAACGTGCTTTTCGCACGCTGGTCGAGCGACATCAGGAGCGTATTTATGGCTACCTGCTGGGGATGGTGCACGATCCCGGTCTGGCCGACGACCTCTTTCAGGAAACCTTCCTGCGCGTTGTGGCGGCCCTTCAAAAACAACGGGGTTCGTACACACAACAGGGGCGGTTTCTTGGATGGGTGATGCGCATTGCGCGTAATGCAGCACTCGATCATTTACGGAGTCGAAAAAAATGGCAAGACGTCGACGCCCATGCCGACGAGGAAGGGACCTCTTTTTGGGATCGCTTACCGGATGATGCGCCGGCAGCCGACGAGGCTTTGCATCGGCACGAACAAGCTGATTTGCTGACGGCGTGTATTGCAAAGCTACCGCCCGAACAACGCGAAGTGCTGCTGCTACGCCATCAGTCGGATATGACTTTTCGGGAGATCGCCGAACTCACAAATTGCTCAATAAATACAGCCCTGGGGCGAATGCGCTATGCGTTGCTCAACTTGAAAAAAATGATGGAATCGTCAAAAAAAAAGGACAAGGCAGAGGCGATGACGTCATAAAAGGCGTCCATCGAAATGATTCATATGGATAAACGACTACAAATAATTGCTCACCTCTACGCGGAATCCGACGATCGCGCCGCGTTCCGGAGTCTTCTCGAGGATGATGATGTGCGCGAGGAATATCAGGCGCTGAGTGAAGTTAAATTTCAACTGGATCACCATCGTCCTGTTCGGCCGGACCCCGTGGTCGTCGACCGTCTCATGGCAGCCCTGAAGAAGCGGGCCGAGTTGCCGTCCCCTCCTCGTCGCGATCGGCCCGCAATGCGGCTTTTACCGCGGCGCCCGTGGCAATGGGTGGCCGCCGCGGCCGCGATTGCGATCGTGGGCGTAGGAATATTACAGATACTGCCTGATCAAAAACATACGCCTGGGGTGGTAGCCAAGGAAACCGCCGGCCAAAGGGCCGTTGCCCCGTTTGTTGGTGATAGTGTGTCGGAATTTGATCCCAATCTCCGCACGGTAGATGCGGGTGCCAAAACGCCGGCGTGGGATGACGCCAAAGACGTGCGACAATTGTACCGACGCATTGAGCGTTTGCGGGCTCATAATAAGAACCTGCTATGGGGAGAACCTGTCGTTCCGTTGGAAATGCTTCCCGGTGCTCAACCGCTTGCCGATCCGGCCATTCAGCAGGCCGGTGAACGACGGAACCGCTAACGATGACCTGAATTATTTGAAAATAAATGGAATACGATCATGAATCGCTTGTTCCTCACATTGATGTCGGTGGCCCTTGTCCTGGCTGGTATGGCTCCGTCTGCAGTAGCGCAGACGACCAGAACCCTGGCGATCCATGATGGGAGGGTCGTTATCGATGGACAAGACATTTCCGCCGAGGAATTGCCCGCGACGCTACAGACCCAAGGTCTGAACGTAGATTTTAGTTTCACCGGCAACACCAGTGCCGTACTTGAGCTTGGGGGGCGATACTATGTGCTCGACGAAAACGGACTCAGGGAAATTGACGATGCAGATGCAAAAGGAAATGATGTCGCTGTATTTTTCAAGGATGGTGCCTTTTCACCGGACATAAACCTGTCCACGCTCCGCACCATGCGTGGTGGTAGCAACGGCGTGTCCTTCGTGACCCCGGGCGATGAACCGTTCGATGTGATGCGTCAACATTATCAAGCGGAGCTTCAGGATCGCGCACGCTCACTACAGGAGCTTAGCGCGGAAATGGAGCGGCAAGGCGCACAGCACGCTTACGACCAAATGGTACAACAGGCCCGTCAACAAACCGCCGAAGCCGCACGCGTTGCCGATGCTCTGCCGCGAATCGAAGCACAGAGCTATCTACAGGATGTGCAGCGAACCGATCGCGCGCTTTTTGACCAACTTGTCAATGAGCAGCGGATGGAGCGGGATACCCGCATCCTTGCAAGCCAGATTCGCAATGCAAAAGACGACGCAGATCGAGAGAAAAAGCTAGACGAACTCAGAACGAGACTCAATGACATCTTTGATCTTAAGCAGTCCAATCGAGATAGCGAAATTAAGCAACTCGAAACGAGGCTGGATGCGTTGAAGCTACAGGTCGATCAACGCGAGCACATCCGCGACCAAATTATCGAGCTGAGGCTGAAACAACTGCTTGACCAAGCCCGGAACTGGTAAGCGACCACACATTGATCCCTATCCTTCGAGAACCCAACGATGAGGAGAATAGCTATGAAAAGCTTGTGTCCACTAAAAGGCGGTCTGTTGTGCCTGATTATTGTGCTGTTTGCGCTGCCGGCGGGTGCAACGACCATCCGAACGGCCCGGTCCGATACGACGAAAATAGAAGGCAAGGACGTCACGATCGAAGTCGTCAATGGGAAAGTGTTTGTAAATGGCCAGGAAATCGACGACAAGGACAATTTTGTATATAAAATTGATGACGGTGACGGAGATGAGGACGTGTTTTATGGGAAACCCCATCGGACGATGCGTTTCATGACGAGTGATGCGACAAAGTTTGGCGATATGGACAAAGATGACGATGATGAAGATGTCGAAATGCTCGACGATGGGGTAAAAGTACGGAAATTCAAGATGCGAATGCCGGAGCATAACGTGTGGGTGGATCGGGACATGGACGGCATGATGGACCGGTTGAATGACCGTGACGATAACGTATTCTTGTTTCGCCACGGTGACATGGATGCCATGGAAATGAGCCCAGAGATTATGAAGATGGAGCGTGAAGCTGCGCAAATGTCACGAAGGGCACGGCATGCGGAAGGCAAGGATCGTGACAAAATCCAATCAGATCTCAAACAGAAGCTCGGCGAGATTTTCGAACAAAAAATGGAAGCACAGAAGACGTACCTCGATCGCCTGCGCTCGTCCCTCGATAAGGGTCGAAACAAGCTCGATGAACGAAAAAAATTGCGCGACAAGATCATCGACCGCAGGCTGCGCCAGTTAATGGGCGACGAAGATGTCCTCGACTGGTAATCGGATAAGAAGCGATGTGCTCGCCCGATGGCCCCCGTCTAGTCTAAGGCGGGGGCCGTCGTCTTTTGCCCGATATGCAACAAAATGGTAGGTAGATTATTCGAAATGCGATTACCGGGCGCGGTGAACCTCCGCAATGATTCGGCGTTGCACGATCGGCTATTCATGGGTGCATTCCGCGCGACGGGTTGACCTCGTTATCTTGCGTACATTGAGCACGACAGGCTAACAGTGGAGGTACGGACGTCGTCCGACAAAGACCGCGATAAGCGGAAGCAACAATTCCTCCAGCCATGCATTTTCCGATCGAAATTGAGTTTTACGGGGCGCGGGTCAGGCGAATAATAATGACGATGCTCCTCTTATTCGCTATGCCGTGCCTCGTGTGGGCCGCAGGGACGGATGTATCACGCGTCTCTTTTTCTGCTCGATCCGACGGGCTGGGCTACGTCGTGCGAATCCACACAACTTCGCGCGTGCAAGCCTTTAGTGAACCCATGAGGAAAGGGGGCGATGTGCTTGAGATCGTTCTCTTTAATACCGGCCTTACCGCCGATTTTCAACACGACGCACCGAAAGGGCCCGTTAGCGACTATTCGCTGATTCGAAAAGAAAACCATCTATACGTGCATTTTCACCTATCGAATACTGACGTTGAGACCAGTGCCTACCGAGACAAGAAATCAAATGACCTCTTGCTCTCGGTGACACCCCTAAAGGGTAGCGTGGGTAAGCCGGTAGAGGTAGCCGCCGGGGCCCGCGAGCGCTGGCGGCTGGATACGATTGTAATTGATGCCGGTCACGGGGGGCGAGATCCCGGTACTATCGGGTATCGTGGATTACGGGAGAAAGACGTTGTGCTGGCAGTTGCGAAAAAACTCGGCGGTTATATACACGATTTGCTTGGTATCAAGGTAGTTTATACGCGCAAGAGTGACCGGTTTGTGCCCCTCAAAGAGCGCGGGCGTATCGGAAATGAAGCCGGCGGGAAACTTTTTATTTCCATCCACGCGAACTCGTCTCCCGCACGGTCGGCCAGAGGCACCGAGACATATTTTCTTGGCATCCATAAGTCCGATCAGGCACAAAAAGTAATGGAGCGAGAGAACAGCGTTATACGATTTGAGACGGATCAAGAGCACTATAAGAACTTTAACGAAGATGACCTCATCCGCATGCAACTTATTCAGAGTGCGTATATGCGCCAGAGTGAGCAACTCGCCGGGCTTGTAGAAAAGCAGTTTGCAGATCGTGTCGGGCGGCGATCGCGCGGTGTGAAACAAGCGGGTTTTTATGTATTGTGGAGTGCTTCGATGCCTGCGTTACTCGTTGAACTCGGGTTTCTCTCAAATCCTCGTGAAGCTTCATTTCTGCGGAGCAAAGACGGGCAGGCCTTCATGGCGAGTGCTATCTTTAGGGCCGTCAAGGCTTTCAAGAGCGAGTATGAAAAAGGGCTGCATCTCGTCTCTTCTCAGTGAGCACGCCCGCGTATCCCCACATGAAAATACTCGACGAACTTCTCGGTGCCGTTCGCACCATACCTGATTTCCCCAAGGCTTGCATTCAGTTTAAGGACATCACACCCATTTTCTCCAACCCGGCTCTCCTGCGAGGTGCTGTTGTGGAATTGGCTGCTCCGTTTAGAAATGCTGGGATCACGTGTGTAGTCGGCATTGAAGCGCGCGGCTTCATCCTTGGGGGGATGTTGGCGGACACCCTGGGCGTGGGATTTGTACCGGTTCGCAAACCGGGTAAATTACCTTATGAGACGGTCTGTGAAACGTACGATCTTGAATACGGAACAGATACGCTGGAAATGCATGTTGATGCGCTCGGACCGGCGGACCGCGTCCTTATCCACGATGATGTGATTGCGACAGGCGGCACTGCCGCCGCAACGCGCCGGCTTGCTGAACATACCGGCGCTGCGGTGGTCGGCTTTGCTTTTCTCGTCGAACTGGGCTTCCTCTCCGGGCGCAACAAGCTCGGTAACAACATGCTCGTCCATTCGGTTTTACAATACTGAGAGCAACTTTTCCAATAATTCTACTCACCTCAATACGGACCCATCGCTACAATGCTCAAGCATACATCTTTCTTCCTTCGCCCGCCGGCATGGATCATATGCGGCCTTATTATTTTGGTGATGAATGGTTGCGACTCAGGCAACAACAGCGATAACACGATTACGCTGCAGGCAGAAGTGAGCCAGGATATGAACGGAAAGGATGTCAGTTTCAAGTTCTCCTCCGATTCCTTTCCCACAGGGCGCCTCGAAGATGTGTCTTGCGAATGCAATATCGATCTCGAATCTTTCCTGGATAGCCGCGGCTTTACACGGGCGGACTTATTATCGGCCAAGCTGAAATCGGCGCGGCTTGTAATGCTTTTTCCTGTCAGCGAGCGCCTCGACTTTCTAAATCAGGCGATACTAAAATTCGAGGCCGATGGCGTGTCGGTTACAGAAGTCGCTAATCAGGGTTCGTTCCCAACAAACCGGGAGGCTGACCTATCGGTGCTCGCCAATCGGGATATCACGAGCTTTCTCTCTCGGAGTAACTTTGACGCCATCCTCCAGATCGACGCCAAGCAGCTGCTCCCGGCAGAGGATTACGAAATGGCCCTGGTTATGGATATTGAGATGCAAGTAAAAGGTCCTTGAATGGCCTTTATCGAACGGCAATACAGGAGATCTCGATTCGAGCACCGCGTGGAAGGGCGGCCACCTGAAGCGCTTCACGAGAAGGGGGCGCCTCGCTGAAATAGTGTGCATAGACCTCGTTCATTTGGGCATAATCGTTGATGTCGGCCAAAAAGACCGTACATCGAACGACATGCCGGAAGTCCATTCCTGCTGACCTGAGCACTGCACCGAGGTTATCGAGAACTTGTTCGGTTTCTGTCTCGATTCCATCGGAGAGCATATGCCCTGTCTTGGGATCTATGGCGATTTGTCCGGAGCAGTAGAGCGTATCGTTGACGAATACGGCCTGCGTATAGGGACCAATGGCAGCCGGGGCCTGGGAAGTTTTGATACGCGTGCGAGGAGAGGGGGCCGTTTGTTGACGCATAACGATTGATGTATTGGTCACTGAAGGGGGCGTACAACTTCCCCCGTCGGGGCAGATAACACAAACGAATATTACTCAAAGACGCGTCATGATCGCCGTGAAGTCACACGGCCCTATCACCCGGATCAGAAGATATCTATGCAGACTACTTCTCTGACGATGAACACGCGAGACTCACGACCAGACCATTGTCTCGTCTGCCTGGCTATAGTCGGATTCTTGGCCCTCTACGCCTTTTTCTTTCTTTCGTGTTATTCCGCTGTCGCACAGCCGTACGTGGTGATTCTCGGCATCGCGCAAGACGGCGGGGTGCCACAGGCCGGAGCCAATACCGAGCCAGGATGGACGGACCCGGCGTACCGCCGCCACGTGGTGAGCCTTGGCCTCGTCGATCCGGAGAGCGGCGAACGTTGGATGTTCGAAGCCACGCCGGATTTTCGGGCACAATTACACCGGCTCGACGTCGTGGCACCGCCGGAAGATGAACCGGGCTTGGCCGGTATCTTCCTCACCCACGCGCACATCGGTCATTACACCGGACTCATGTTTCTCGGACACGAATCGATGGGCGCCCGGGAGACGCCGGTTTACGCGATGCCGCGAATGCGTGAATTCATGCGTACCAACGGACCATGGAGTCAGCTCGTGCGCTATCGAAATATCACACTGAAGCCGTTGGAAGACGGAACAACCGTGCAGCTCAATGATCACCTGTCGGTCACACCGTTTCTTGTCCCGCACCGGCAGGAGTTTTCGGAAGTCGTCGGCTTTCGCATCGATGGCCCTTCGCGGTCAATGCTTTTCATCCCCGACATCGATAGCTGGGAAGAATGGGACGCACAGGGCACCCGCATCGAGTCGATGATCGCCGATGTTGATGTGGCCTACCTCGACGGGTCCTTCTTCGCCAACGGCGAAATCCCCGGCCGCGACATGACAGGCTTTCCACATCCATTCATCACCCACAGCATGGACCGCTTTCGTGCGCTCCCACCGGCGGAACGCGTGAAGGTGCGCTTCATCCACCTCAACCACACCAACCCCGCGCTCTGGCCGGGGACGGAGGCCCGGAAGTCCGTGGAAGCCCACGGATTCCGCATAACTGTGGAAGGCGAGTGCGTGGAGTTGTGAAGGATGCTCGGGACGGGGACGGCTGCACTGTGAGGGTTTGATTCACACGCAGCATGGGGACAGCGGCCGCACGCTGCCCATGCTTACTCTGCCGTGGTCGCGTCGATCACCGGGTCAGCACCATCGACCTCGTCAACGTGGTATTACCTGAGATAATTCGATAAAAGTAGGTGCCGTTGGGAACGGATACACCGGCGTTGTTTCGGCCATCCCAACCGACAGACTTTAAGCCGTTCGTCTGAACACCATCGATGAGTGTGGCTACCTCTTGTCCGAGTACGTTGAAAACCACAAGCCGCACCCGGGCCGCTTCCGGCAGTTGGTACCGGATTTCAGTCGATGTGCTGAAGGGGTTGGGGAAATTGGGCAGCAGTGCAATGCGGTTGGGGGGTACATGGTCGTCCTCCTCGACGGCGGTCACGACGGCCTGTGTGGAGCGGAACAAGGCTTTCGAACCCGCATCATTTTCTGCCGAGAGCCAGATATGGCCGGCCGGGTCGACGCCGATCTCCTGCGTTGACGTGAACCGAAGATGACCGTCAAGTCCGGTTGTATCCATCTGTGTCCAGGTGATGCCGGCGTCCGACGTTCTCCAGATGCCTGTACCCAGGAAGCCGGCAAAAACCTCATTCCCCGAGACGGTCAACGCCCTTAACTGACCTGGAATGCCGGGTGGGCTACGAAAGGCCCAATTTTCTCCATTGGAATCCGAAGAGGCATATCCCAGACCGTAGATGGCATGGACCTTCTGGTCCGCTGTCGTATGAAGGGCGCCGACGGTGGCATTGCCATCGAAGAATACATTGGACCAGGTAGCCCCGCCGTCCGTTGAGCGATCGATACCGGTATCGAAGGTCCCTGCAAATAGATGCCCCTGCGCATTCCGTGTCAGACCATAAATCCCTCGCTTTTCTATTTCGGACCACGTATCACCTTGGTCCGTTGACACGCGAATCGTGGGTGGAACCGTAATAGAGAAGGTATTACTTAGCGACCCATATATCTTGTCGTCGGGGGCAAGGACCATTTGAGAGAAGGCATTTCCGAAAACGTACGTCCACGATTGGCCACCATCGCCGGAGCGCCAGGTTGCTTGCAGGCTTGTGGCGAGAAAGAGCACCGTGACAAACACTGAATCCGCCGAATTGACGACGATCTTTTCCACAACCTCAAAAATGTCCCCTTTTGTCCGCACGAAAAACTTCTCAAAAGTCTGACCACTATCTACGGAGCGGTAGACTTTCACACTGTCGGTCCCAAGGAAGGCGTGACCCTGAGAATTGAAGGCGATGCTATGAACCGGTGCATCGAGAGACAGTCGTTCCCAAAAATTCTGTGCCTGTAAAGGCTTCGTATGGGCTATAAAAATCAGGGTAAATAATACAGCGATGGCACATTTTGTAACGGTGTTTATGGCAGGACCTCGGATGACTGGAATGGTTGTCTACTTCATTCACGTTTCGCGGAAAGGGGTGGTGGGTGCTGTTGTTCATTCTGACGACACCGCTCGGCACGGATGTAGGTCTGGTGGGCGGGTTCATTCCTCAAGAAACTGCCGCGCCTCCGCGAGGGCCGGTCGACTGGAAGAAGCGTCCGAGGCGGTCTCGATGAGCGTCCGATAGTACACGCGTGCTCGGTCGGTGAGTCCGGCGGTCCGGGCCGACCGTGCGGCGCCTGCGAGGCTATTGAATCGTCCCGGCCATGCGGCGAGGGCGCTCTCATAGGCGGACAGTGCCTCTTGTGGCCGATAGAGGGCCATCAACAGGTCACCCAAAGACTCCTGGGACGGATACAGCGCGCCCGGCGTCACCGGATGCTTTTGCATCTCCGACTCCTTCGTCACGGCCTCGCGAGCCAGATCCAGGGCCCGTTTGCTTTCCCCGGTCATCTGAGCGCGCCACGATGCCAGCACGAGGCGGTCGACCTCGATGTAGCCGGCGAAAGTCGCTTCCCCCGCCTTCTGCGCAGCGTCCCGAAGTTCGGCCATGCGGCGTTCGGCCTTCTTCGCTTCGCCGGCATCGCCCGTATGTACAGCGCCCAGACCACGCGCAAACCGACTGACGGACTCCGGCCACCAGAACCGATCCCAGGCCACGCCTTCAGGCGTTCTGGGCATGATAGTCCGTGCTTCGTCCCATGCGCGGCGCTCCACGGCATAGCGAGCCGGCATGGAGGCCAGGTGAAAGGCGCTGGTGAAGTCGCCCTGCAGAGGCTCATCCTTCGCAAGGACATCATCCGCGATTTCCCAGGCCAGCTTTTCCTCGCCACGTTGAAGATGTGCGTAGACCAAATAACCGAGGGCGTGCGGATAGTGATGCGAAATCCCATCTTCTGTGGGCAACCGAAGCGCGGCGGCCGCAGATTTGCGATTCCACGCAATCACGTTCTCCCATTCTCCGAGGCGAACAAAGATGTGCGTGGGCATGTGAAGGGCGTGCGGTACGTCCGGGGCAATGCCCGAATAGCTGCGAACGATTTTCAGCGACTCAGCGGCCCTCGAGTCGATATCGTTGGCGTGGATCGTGTAGTGGATCGCACCGGGGTGCGCCGGCTCCCGCTTGTAGATACGGAGCAATACCTCGGCGGCGCGACCGTTATAGGCCATACGATCCGACGCATTCTGCCCCGCTGCCACATGGGACAGCGCGTAAAAGGCCGCCGTCTCCATGTCGTCGGGACGCGCTTCGCGGGCCCGATTCATGGCCTAACTCCAGCGGTCGATCCTCGTCCACCACGTAGCTGTGGATGGCTCGCGGAAGAAGGCCCCGGCGGCGGCCACCAAGTCGGCTTCCCGGTCGGATTTGGAACCGAGCGTCCGTGCCTTTTCGACCTCACTCCACCCGCGCCGGAGCACCTCTGTACTGGGGCGCGTGGGCCATAGTGGTTGAAACAGCGTCACGGCGATACCCCAGTGGGCCATGCCGCATTCAGGGTCGGCCGAAGCAATCTTCTCGAACGCGGCGCGGGATTCCACATACTTCATATGGTGGAGCAAGGCCACGGCACGGTCAAAGTCCGCTGTCACGGCATCCGAACAGGAGACATCGAAATGAACCACGCCCAGCGCGGCCTCGTCATGAATATGCGCATGCTGCCCGAATGCCTGACCCGGAACGTGCGCAACGATCATGAGCGCAAGGAGCATGAGCGCGGCCATCCCGCTAAAGCCGGTGGAAGTTGGCGGTGCGTGTTCTGATATTGCGATCTCCTTCCAATAATCATAGGCGGGTAATTTCCACTTTTGCATAATTTGATCTCCGTAAATGCTTGAACAATGAGTGATACGGCTTGTGTCGGCTTGTTGGGCGACAGGGTTCAATTCATCTGCCGCGAAATACAAAAAATACACCGACGAAGTCGGTCATATATTGGCACGATCAGGCATGAGTTGCATTTTGGGGAGCCCGTTTCAAAACCGGGATGATGGCAGCCAGACATCGGCGCGGGCCCATGCTTCCTCGAAGCGAGCGAGGACTTCAGCGGCTTCATCGTCTTTCCCCTGTGCCACCAGGCTTTGCTTCAGTCCATGCAGCGACCATCCGTTTCCCGGGTGATCTTCAAGCGCTTCCCGGAATACGCGCTCGGCTTCGGCCTGTCGGTTCGCTTCATGAAGCACCGCGCCCAGATAGTGCCGCACGGGAAGGGGCCACGGCTCCGGCTCATCATAGACGAGGTGGTCCTCCAGGGCTAAAGCCGCTGTGAGCGTTCCCACGGCATCATCAAAGCGCCCCTCGGAAGCGGCAGACTCACCGCCGAGTATAACCGCTGCGATGTTCAGCAGGTCCTTCTGCCGGTGCCCGACAAACCCGTACAAGCGCGAATCGGGGGTGGCCGCAGCGATGCCTTCAAGACGATCAAGATGGAAGCGGGCACTGTCCGGATGCGCCATGCGCAGGTGGGCCATGCCCTGACTGAAGTGCCACATACCACGATGGAAATCGCTCTCCGGCGCTTCCATGGCGAGGACCTCGTCCCATCGGCCGAAGCGGACCCGCATAAGCAGGGGATAAAAAGCGTCGTCAGGCGACATCATTGCAAGGTCCTCGGCCGCCTGAAGGGCGACGGCGCTCTGCCCGTCTTGCCAGGCCGCAAAGATGAGCATGTGGAGATTGTGCCCCGGATAGATGGCGAATCCCGCGCCGTGGGCAGCCTGCTGATCGACCTGCCATGCCCTCTGATTTGCCCGGACGCTGTCGCCGTATCGGCCGATATTCATATAGATATGGGAGGGCATGTGCTGTATGTGGCTGGCGCCAGGAATGGCGGCCGCGAGGTGATCGGCGCAGGCTTCGGCCCGCTCCGGATTCGGAGAGGCCTCGACGAGGTGGATGTAATGGTGGCAAGCTCCCGGATTCTTGATATCACGGGCCAGTACGCTTTCGAGCACGGCAATGGCTTCGTCTGTGCCCGGCCGAGGCTGCCCGTCTGGCGCCCAGTGATCCCACGGGCTGAGCACCATGATGGCTTCACCGAGGAGGGCTCCGGCATCGAGATCGTTGGGGAAACGGCGCACCACATCGCGCATGGCGTCGGCATAGGCGCTGTCGAGGCGCGCGCGGTTATCAGCAGTGGGCGCTGGGGCATAGCGCATGGCCATGGCCTCGATTAAATCCCGTTCATTCTCAGTGACGTTCGGGGCAAGCGCGTTGGCTTTTTGAATGGCGCGGTATGCTTCACGACCGGCTTCATCCCCCATCGCTTCGTTGATATACGGCCCCAGCGCCCAGGCTTCGCCCCAGAAGCACATGGCACATTCCGGATCATGGCGTTGCGCCTCCCGGAAGGATTGTACCGCCTCCGTGCGTCCGAAGGCATTGGCAAGTTGCAGCCCCTGGTTAAAATAACGCTGCGCGAGCGGGGAGGTCGTCGTGATGCCCCTTTGATGTGCGCCGAGGTTGTCGTGAAGCGGGACGCCATTAGAGGGAGCCTGCTGGCCCAATAGGGGCAATGCAATGCTAAGAAAACTGAGACACGTCAGGCCGAATCTTGTCAATCGCATATTAATACCGTGTATGATACGTGGATATAAACGGGGCGTAATATTCCAATATGTATGACAAAGGGTATTGCGGACTGAAGCGTGCCTGGAATTGCATGGCACGAGTTAAAAACTCACCAATACGGTATCACGAAGAACGAGAAATTACTTCTATGCGTGCGATTTCATTCAACGGTAATACGTCTTTATTCTTGTAAATGCGGTCCCAGATTATCTCGGTAAAACTTCGCTAATGCTGGTACGCGGCACAAAGGATAAGCACACAAACTCGGCCATATCTCGTTGATTTAATCGCGTCAGATTGCACACGACCAGCTCAGATTCAAAGCCATCTTTTTGACAGGCGACACATCGCGGCGGTTTCGGAATCAGGATCGGATTCAACTCAGACCCGTCGTCGTCGAAGTAAGGCATCCGATTTGGCCTTCTCGCATGGTTGCCACTCCATTTCCAATGGTCCCGGACAAATGTAATCGGCCTTCGAATGACCTTTGCTCGAGTAGCACAGACAATACGTCATAATATGTTATGGCAAAATGGAATGTGACACTTAATGGCTTAAAATATGAAAAAATATATATTTGAGATACTAGTAAACCAGTGAGCCTGCACCGGGGAATCGGATATAGGCAGGAAAGGATCAGTTGAGTCGAGCAAAAGCTTAAAACGATCGTTTTTCCTGGCCGTGCTGGACCATTTGTCTCGGTTGCCGGTCACGATTCGGCGGCGACGCCTGCCCTTGATAATCGGTCCCAGATAACCGCTTTGCTGCTGTGGCTCATATGAGTATCGTTCCTGAATACGACGACAACTCCCTTCTGATGATGAACGGGTCCAGAATTGACGCATCACTTTGGCCTGTGGCATTCCCGCTCAAATTACTGTTGGGGAGTCCGGAAATCTGGCTGAAGGCAAAGCCTGTCTTCAATACGTGCGTTGGGCGAGTTCGGCAACTCTCGATGCTAGCGATGACACGAAGCCCGTCGGAATGATTGTGAATAAACTGCGGCATAAAGTGACCCATGCGCAGACGCAAAAACAGAAGAAATGTAGGGTACAGGTGTTGCAGAACAAACGATTATAATTGAACTTTGTTTTGTCATGATTGCCTCAGAAATCGTCTGCAGCAAGACGCGTTCATTAAACGTCATAGACGGGTCAAATCATTCCTTTCTGCCCGCGAATATTGCTGTTTCTTGCTTATCCAGATTGCCTGCCATGATTCGCATGATTTGGAGAGCAAGACAAGTGCGGCAATCCACGAAGGATTCGAGTGGATCCTCATTTTGCGGGCAGGCCCAATAATCGCAACTTAGGTGTTCGCTGAGCCCTGCGAGCTTCGGTCGTGAAATTGAAATCATCCTATTCACCCGAAAAGGTAACACAAGTGTAGAATAATGGTACTTGGTGATTTACAAATACGCAAGCTACAGATAGACTGAAAAAAGTAAAAAATAGTAACGATTGTGTCGAGCGATTGAGAATTGGAGCGGCGGGAGGTGAGAATACCTTGAAAATGAGATTCGGAATGCTGCAACTTTTGCCTCTATCCATTTGCCAACAGCGAGGCTCCGCTATGACATCAAACCTTACCTGGCTTATCATCGTCTTCTTGCTCATCGTGCGCCTCGCGGGTCCTTCACGGGCTTGGGCGCAGACCACAATCGAAGAGGCCGATGGCTTATTTCGATCTCAGAACTGGGAGGCGGCAGCGAAAGCTTATACATCGCTGACACACGAAGCCCCAGAGAACGGGCAGGCCTGGTACCGTCTTGGTGTGGCACAGTATCAACTCAAACGATATGAAACAGCGGCTACAGCGTGGACGCAGGCGGACAAGGCCGGATTCGCTCCGGTACGTACACGCTACAATCTTGCCTCGGCCTTTGCCCGGCTCAACCGCAACGACGAGGCGCTCGGTTGGCTCGAAAAGGCCGTGAATGCCGGATTCAATCAAGTGCAGACCCTGAAAAACGATGACGATCTCACTGGATTGCATGATGATCCGCGCTTTGAAAAAGCCGTGCTGGCCACCGACATGAATGCGCGTCCCTGTGCCTTCGATGATACGATGAAGCAATTCGATTTCTGGATAGGTTCATGGGACGTCTTCAATCCGGAAGGCGGCAAGGCAGGTACAAATATGATTGAAAAAGCCCAGCGTGACTGTTTGCTCATTGAACATTGGATCGGAGCAAACGGCGGCACGGGTACCAGTTATAATTTTTACGATTCCGCCGCTAAGAAGTGGAAGCAGACATGGGTAGATTCCGGCGGTAACAATGCCCGATTCGAGGGAACTTTCACCGACGGCGCTATGCGCATGTCAGGGCAGTGGGTCAATTATGAGGGAACTACGTCGCGCATGACCATGGATTATACCCCACTCGAGGATGGCCGGGTTCGGCAGTTCATCCGACAATCCCTCGATGATGGCAAGACCTGGAGCGTGTGGTTCGACGGCTATTACACCCTGTCAAAGCGTTAAGGGAGCCGTTTGGTTTGTCGGGTATAGCCGTGAGGGCCGGTGCCGTTTGTTTATCCTACCGATTCGCATGGTTGCCACAAAGCGGTGGCGATTTTCGCTCAGTATGTGTAAATAGGCGTGCCCCTTTGTCACGAAGGCGATCAATGGCGAGCATCTAGCCGAATTGGGTGACGATCGCCTCGCGGTGACGTGTATGACGTATCATCGGGGCAATGCGAGGCCGCTTATGCGCCAGGGTGTTCTGGCGGAGACCCTCGACAAAGACGGCGTCGAAGCAATGGTGAGGCAGTATCATGCCCTAAGAGAGCAGTTCTTTGGCGGATTCACGTATGACTTTGGCGAAGACACGCTCAACAATCTTGGCTAACGGTACCTCGACCAGAAGAATAATGACGAGGCGCTGGCGATTTTTAAGCTAAACGTGTCGGAATTTCCCGGCTCAGGTAATGCCTATGATAGCCTCGCGGAGGCGTATATGACGCTCGGGGACAAAATACAGGCGATGACACTGTATTAATAATCGCTCGTTCTGAATCCGGAAAATGACAACGTCGTCAAGCAGTTGGAGAGACTACGTGGAAGTGGAGGGGGGTAGGATGGCCTTCAGTCGGGCCCCCGCGAATAAGTAACAGCTCGGGCGTATCGCGAACCACCACCCAGGCAGCCAGTGCACGATCATCCGCATGGGATCCGACCTGTTGAGTACCGGTGTAATGGCCTATTGGAACGAAATTAGGAAGAGAAATTTGTCGAAACGTTCACACAGCGCAACGAGGATTTTTATGAAGGCAGGTCTGATCGTCGCCGCACTGGGATTATTACTGGCCGGTTGTACCCCGAAGGATACAACGCACCGGCTGGAATCGCAGCCAACGGTTCAGGAGCAACCGGCGCAGTCCCTCGGAAAGGTGGAGACTTTTCATGGCATCGGCATCGTAAAGAATATCACTCCGAGCAAAACCTATGTGGTAATCGATCATCAGAGGATTCCCGGCTTTATGGACGCCATGTCAATGCCCTTCCAGGTGCGGGACTCAACGATCCTGCGCGGGATCGCGCCAGAAGATGCCATCGATTTTGAGGTTACGGTCGAAGATGGCACGCCCTATGTAAGCTCAGTTGAAAAGCGGAGCAAGTAAAAATGCCGTACGTACCAACTAGACAGTACGTACTGCGGCAAAGGTGGAGATGCCGGGAGTCGAACCCGGGTCCGAATGGTCGTGTCGTCAGACGTCTACATGTGTAGCCGCTCAACTGGAAGTCATTTACGCCATATGCCGGTCGGCAAGGCCAGGCGTAAACCAAGGCTGATTAAATCTCGTCGCTACCGCTCAGCCGGTGCTGCAGGCGACCAGTCCATCAAAGTCGATGCCTCTACGCTCGCCGATAGACAGGCAGTGCGTGAGACAGATGACCTAGAGCTTAATAAATTAAGCCGCCATCGCGTATGCGTAATCGTTCGCATTTATCGGTTTCCTGGTGAGATTTACGAGCGTACCAGGCAGCTCGACACGCAGCCTGCTCCACGCTTCCACCCGTCGAAGCCGTGTCATCCCCATGTTTACAAAGAACGATATCGCTCCAATTAACCTCGTGCAACCCTTCTCGGTTCCTTCTTACCCCCCGGCCGAGGCTTTGTCGCGGCTCCTCGCGCTGCCGATGGGCACAAGCCCCTGAGTCTCGAGAGCGCGATTAAGTTTGGGGATAATGGCACGCCGAATACTACCTTTCATATAAGGAATCTTTCCCCTGCCACCCGTGATGTATTTGCGATATGGATGCACAAATACTCGCACATATTCGCCCCCAATGGGCACCACTTCAAGCCGTGCTTCCACTTTATACAAGCCCCAATTAATAAAAGACCGCATCTCGGTCGTAACAACATTCGGGGCGGATGGTGACGCTAGTTGCCACCCGGCCTCAGTAAGTGCCGTCTCAATGCCGGCACGAACCGCCTCGTGTGTTCGTGCTTCATCCTTGAATTCGTAGTCGCGATAGAGCGGGGAGAGCGAAGGCGCACAAGCCGACAGCATAGCGGGGATGACCACAAGTGCGAGAAGTCGAATTGAAGGGCGAACATCCATGACAAGCGGGGGAGGGTCCCGGAAAGCGATTTCCCATTATAACGAAGAAGCACGAAAGGGGTTTGTCAGCTTCGTGGAAATGCGCAGTCAGGTACGTGGAAATACCCTTCGGGGTACTCATCATTAGGCGACTGGAAGAATTCTGCAAGCGGCTGTGCTCTCTGACTTCTGACGAGGAAGATGTTTAAGGAAAGAAAGCAACCTCCGGTTGAATCCGTCTGGATGCTCAATCATCGGGGCGTGGCCACAATGATCAAGAAAAAAGAGTTGTGCACAAGGCAGACGACGGCGGAAAGTTTCGGCAACGTCTGGAGGCGTGATGCTGTCTTCCCTTCCCCATAATAACAGCGTTGGGGCAGTGATACGGGCCAGCCTATTTGCGATGTTTTCTCGCAGAACGGAGCGGGCCATCGTAATTAGACGCAACGCTCGCGAGCGGTCATTGACGATTTCATAGACCCGATCCACAAGATGGTCGGACGCGTGGTGTGGAGAGAAAAATGTCCTGGCAGCTCGTTCCCGGATAAAGTCACGGTCCTTTCGGCGCATGGTGGATGTCCCCATCTCAACCTCATAGATTCCCGATGCCCCGGAAAGAACGAGTGCGGAAGTGCATTCGGGAAAGGCCAGGGCATAGAGCAATGCCACGTGACCGCCGAGTGAGTTTCCCATGAGCACGACCGGGTTGGCGCCGAGCGTGTCAAGGAAGCTGCGTATGTATTGCATTAATCCCGAAACACTCGATTGGTCCAGTGAGAGGTCGTAAATTGGAAGGGCTGGCACCAATACCCGAAATCCATTTGCCGCGAGGTGACTGAGGGTATGCGACCAGTTTGCCGGCTCTCCGAGCATTCCGTGCAGGCAAATGACCGTCGGGCGTAACGAAATGGGACCCTCATCAAAATATTGGTACCCCATATACGCGTGAAGAGTCGGAGGCGTTGACAACATAAGCAGGTGAAAAATGTATTCAGACAGCCATCAAAGGTTTTTTTGATGCCACTTAAAAGGTCGAAAGCAGAACGCAAGAGGGATTGTTAGGGTCCGCAACGTTAAATGCGTACGATTTTCAAATAAAATGAGCAACCCGGCCGCGGGTCGACCGTTGCAGGCGTTCCTGTATTTCTGTAATTTGACAAACTTACTTTCACACAGTACCTAATAAGCAAAGAGGTTCCTAATGCCTTGCGGTCGCAAACGAAAACGTCACAAGATTGCCACGCATAAGCGGAAAAAGCGCCTGCGCAAGAACCGCCATAAGAAAAAGAGTCGCTAGGAATTATTGTCTGTTGACCTATGCGCGCAAGAGCTGCGGTCGGGTTTCCGGCGGTGGCTTTTTTGCTGTCGCTGAAACTGGGTCCACCTATGTTTGGTTTAAGTATACAAAATCCTCAATTCGGCGGGGCATATGAAAGAATCAAGTTTTGGCCGTGTCATGCGAGCTGGCGCCTGGGGGATACTCTTGGGCGGGGCCGCCGGGTTTGCGATGGGGATGCTTCTCGCACCGGAAGAGGGTCGAAAGCTACGGCGCCGCCTAGTGTATCAGCTGGAAAATCTTGCGGGTCAGGTGAGTGAGATGGTTGATCAGGCGCTGAATCCGGATGTGGTTGGCGATGCTCGCCGACAGGGAGATGCGCTTGTGGCCGATGCGCGTGCCCGCGCTCAAAACATCCGTGAGGATATCGACTCGTTATTAGGCGAGATACGCCAGCAGAAATCAACGGCACAACCCTCCTCCACCCCTGAATAATCATGCTGAATCGGCATCATCGCCGGTCACGCGCGCTATGTCTATGCCCAATTTTGCCATTCTCCTGCCTCCGGCAGAAGGCAAACAGCCTGGCGGTAACCCGTTTGCCCCAGACATGTTCGATTACCGCTCCTCGAATACTTTCAACTATTTTCACGATCTGAATCCCGAACGACGGAAACTTATCGATGCGCTCCAACGCACCATTAGAGAGGGTGATGAGGCATCGCTTGAGAAATTGTTCGGGGTTAAGGGCGATTTTCTCGAACACGCCATAGAAGTCGACCTTGATGTCTACAATGCGCCGTTGATGTCTGCCCTTGATCGCTACAGCCCCGGGGTAATGTACAACGCTATGGACTTCACGGGCTTACCGACAGGCGCTCAGCGGCGACTTCTCGAACAGGGCATTATCTTCACCGGTCTTTTTGGCATGTTGAGACCGGACGATCTCATACCGAATTATCGCCTTCGAATGGACGCCTCACTTCCTGACATTGGAAAGGTGGGTCAATACTGGGAATCGCACATCAGCGGCATGCTGAACAAACGCCTTGAAGGGGCCTTTGTCTGGAATCTTTTGCCGGCTATTCACCAGGACTCCTGGGTCGATGCGCACACCTACGAGGAGATGGTGACTGTTCAGTTCTTCACCGAGCGGAACGGGGAGCGGAAGGCCGTGACCCACGGGGTCAAAACACTCCGGGGTCAACTGGTTAATTTCATCGTCCGCGAAACATTGGAAGAACTTGAACCGCTGCTTGAATGGGTACATCCAGACGGCTTTCAGTGTGATATGAAATCGTCATCCTATGATAAGGAAACACGTATTCGCACCCTCGTGATGGTAAAATGTGAGTAACCTTATGCGTTCAGTGGTGATCGGAATAGCTGGTGGCTCCGGGTCCGGTAAAACCACCGTGCTTCGTCGTATTCTGGATGCCTTCGGTCCTAACAGCATTGCGGTTCTCGACCATGACTCATATTATCGGCCGCTCAATCATCTCCGTTTCGAAGATCGCTCACACTTCAATTTCGACCACCCCGACGCGCTCGAAACAACTCTAATGCGTGCCCAACTCGACGAACTTCTGGCTGGACAGAATATCGAGAAGCCGGTATATAGCTTTGCTACGTATACCCGCGAGGACGTCACTGAGACCATTCTTCCGCGGCCCGTGATCATCATCGAGGGCATTCTTGTTCTGGCCGAATCTCTGCTTCGTGAGAAGATGGACATTAAGCTCTTCGTCGACGCCGACGGAGATGTCCGGCTCATGCGGCGCGTCAGGCGAGACCTCCTCGAACGCGGACGCGACATCGAGTCGATTCTCGACCAATACGAGCGGACCGTCCGGCCCATGCATCTTGAGTTCGTTGAGCCCTCGAAGCGGCAAGCAGATATCATTATTCCCCGTGGTGGAGAAAACCGCGTAGCTATTGAAATGCTCCTCGCGCGAATTGCTGCTTTACTCGGGAATGCCGTCTTTAAGGCGGAATCACATTGATCTTTCGTGTCGGGGAATGCCCCACTTCAATCGGCACTATTACCTTACACGAAGGCAAGGTAGATCCTCCTGCCTTTTTTGTCGCGGCGAGTCGATTTTCTCAAAGCCTGGAGGTTCCCGGTAATGAGTTCCCCAACTTTTCCATAGATTAAGGGTGAATAATGATGGTACGATTGCGGATTCATGCTTCGAGAGACCTGATCGTCGTGGTCAGTGTATTGGTAATCGGGATTGCTGGAAGCGGATGCATGCAGCCAAAGGACGATGATTCGGCCGAAAATACCGACGTGAGTGCTTCCACTGCCGGCCAAAACCTGGATCCGATTGCACAAGGACGGGCCGCTTATATGAAGTATTGTCAAAGCTGTCATGGAGCGTCGGCTACGGGGGATGGCCCGGTAGCCTCCTTGCTAAAAGTGCCACCGGCCGACCTGACGCAACTCACGACAAAATATGGCTCATATCCCGTCGACAAGGTCTACAATACAATTGATGGGCGACAGGCACCGGGAAGCCACGGCACTCGCCAGATGCCCGTTTGGGGCAATGTATGGACGGATCGAGAAGGGGGTGCTGATGCGGAGGAGAGAATCACTCGACAAATAAATGAACTTGTCGAATATCTCCGCACGGTTCAGCAAATCCCCGTTGACAAGTGAAAATTAAAGCAAACCGTAATTAGGTCTCCGGTGAAAACGCCCCAGGATTCGCTTGATCCGTTCAACGTTTGTTTATGCTCATGATTGTACGAATCCCGAACAAAACAAGGTGTGGGTCGACGGTGGCAATTTCGGAAAGTTGTTGTTTGAGCAGGGAGCCCCAGCCTCCAGTGGCGACCACAAACGGCCTGGCTTCCAACTGCGTTTCGATGCGCGAGAGCATCCCAGCTACGCTATCCAGAAAGCCCCACATGACCCCCGATTTGATGGCCTCGTCTGTGTCACGGCCAATGACCCCACCAGGCAGATGAAGCGCAATATCCGGCAACTGGGCCGTGCCGTGATTCAGTGTCGCGGCTAAAAGGCGAGGTCCGGGTGCGATGGCGCCGCCCCGGTACAAGCCTGTTCGGTCGATCACCTCATATGTCACGGCGGTGCCTGCATCGACTACGATAACTGGCCTAGCTTCGGGTCCTTTGTACTTTACCCATGCAGCTGATGCAGCGGCCACGCGGTCCATACCGAGGGATTTTGGCGTCTGATACGCGAGACCGATGGGAAGTGAGAGGTCGGGCGAAATGACCATGGGTTCTAACCCCGTCATGCGGAGGAGAACGGATTTCGCCCGTTCCGTCGCCACAGGCACCACCGATGCTATGCCAATCCGCGAAAGGCTCTTCCTACCGATTTCTGCACGAATTGTCCGTACCCAGTCCTCCGACGGCGCATTGGTATCGGAGGGTATTTGAAAGACACCACGGAGCTCCGAACCCGCAAAGAGCCCACCTTTTGTTCGGCTATTTCCGATGTCAATGGTTAGCCACATAGCCAATAGTTTTGAAGAACGTTTTCGGACTAGGTCAGAAAGGAGCCGCCGCGGTTACCTCGCCGGCATAGAATGCGCGCATTCCGTCCACGGTTCGGAGTACAAGCGCTCCGCATTCATTAACCTCGACGAAGGTGCCCCGAATGGGGCTTGACGAACCCGAATGATAGAGGACAATTGATTCTCCTAACCCTACGAGCAAGGACCGATATTTCTCGAGGATGGCCGCCCCCGCATCCTCGGTGAGGGTATTGTACCAGACCTCCATCCGACGAAGGACCTCCGCAAGCAAGGGCGCGCGTGGCACGTGGCGCCCCGTCTCGAGCAGCAGCGATGTTGCCTTGTGAGCAATGTCGGGTGGGAAGGTACCCTGGTTGACATTTAACCCAATACCCAAGATAAGCGAATGAGGTCCGGTCAGACCTGATAGGGTCGATTCCAAGAGGATCCCACAGCATTTCTTACCTTCCAGAAAAATATCGTTCGGCCATTTAAGCCTGGCCGAACACGGTGTCGAAAACGCTGTGACAGCCTCAGCAACGGCAATGCCGGCAGCCATATTCACGAGTCCGAGACGCTCTGGATGTATTTTGGGCCGGAGGACAAGAGAGAACGTCAAATTGAGGCCCATCGGCGCGTCCCAGACCCGCCCGCGTCGCCCTCTGCCTTGCGTCTGATACTCGGCGAGTACCAGACTTCCTTCCGGTGCCGATTGGGCAGCCCATGATGCTGCAATTGAATTGGTAGATCCGACGGTACGATAGGCACGTACTTCGCGTCCAAATCGTTGTGTCTTGAGATCCGGGAGGAGGGCTCGAAGCAGCGGCAGGGTAAGGTCGCAATGTGGCATGTGGTGGGCAGGTACGTTTGCTCCCGTGTACAATATTGCAGCAAGATAACGGCTCCTGAGGCCAGAAAAACCAAGGAACGATTTTTGAAGCTGGTCCCTAAACTACACAAAAAGATTGAACGCGACGATGAAGCCATCCGTTCGGGCTCTGCTCCTTCTCTCCCTTGTCTGCCTCACAGTCGACACGGCACTGGCCCGGCAAGCAAGGCCCTTGACCCGAAGAATTGTACGATCTCCACAATTGAGTATGCAGTATCACCGGGCTGAGGCAGCCTGGAAGAGCGGCTCGAGCGTACTAGAAGCCAAGGCCCGAGTGGACCGGGTGATTAAAGCCCTGCCCCAAGATCAGGAAGCACGAAAGCTCCGTGCAAAAGTGCTACTTGTCCTGAATCGCCCGAAGGCCGCGCTCCTCGATGCGCGGGAGGCTGTGCGGCTCAATCCGGATGACGGCGAAGCGTATTTGATACTTTGCGAAGCCGCCCGGAGAGGAGGGGAAATCGAACTGGCTAGAAAATCCCTTGACCAGGCAGCGGAACGCATCATAGATGAATCGCAACTTCATATCCGGCTTTCATGGAATGCAGTCGAACTGAAAGAGTACGACAGGGCTGAAGCATATGCCCGTATCGCGTTGGCTCAGGGACCCGAAGAGGCCGCGGCTTATTATCAGATGGCGCGCGTTTTTTTCCTCAAGGGTCAGACCGACGATGCGGCCATCGTGCTTGCCCGGGGGTTGAAAGCGGAAGTTCTGGATCCCAAGGTCATTCGAACAGACAATGTCCTTCGCCATCTTGTTGGACATCCGGCACTCGGCAAATGGCTACCCAGATGACTCCTCAAACTTTCGGAACGAAACTGTAGTATGTGGCCACTGTTCGAAATTGTCGGGTAGAACGGAAGGGTGTCCGGATACGCGTGTGGTAACGCGTATTGTAAGGCACCCAATCTCCTTCCTTCGTTTTTCGAATATGGGTAAAATAATCACTTTCCTCTCGGAACAGCAGGGCCAGGTCGATGCGCTCCAGATAGATCGCCAGGAGTGTGTGATCCCGCTGGCCGACATAAAGCCGTACTCGCCGGATGTTTTGATCGTCTCCCACTTCTGGACGTGCCTTGATCTCGATAACCTGGGCCGCGGTGTCCCAAAGAAGCGTGTCGGGGCGAAATCGGTAGGTGAAACGATCCCGTTTGCGCGACGAAAGATAAGGAGGATCTTCCGGTAGGAGGTGAGGGACGAGGTTTACCGGGTCCACCGTAGACACATTCTCGGATACAAACCGATTAAAAAAACCATAGTCGAAACGACCGGACGAATCGGCCTGAAGCTCTTTCATCACGCCCGACGTATCGATTTGAGTGATGCGCTCGGTGAAAGCAATCATGTAGTCCTCGGCGTCGAATTGTTCTGTTCGAGCGTAGCGCGTATAACCGTATGATGTAAGATGGGAATACGCGTTTTCGAACGGGCCTTGATCGAGTGACGCCAGGAGGGCGAGGACTGAATCCTGTTCAACCTCATGCGCAGTTCGTGTGGTATCCTCCGCTAGGCGTACGTTATAACTCCGCTGCCAAACGGATTCTGGCCCGGCACCGCGAATGAAAAAGGGAAGGATCAGAACAAGAAGTGGGGTAATTGAAAAAATTGACACGAATCGTGTGTTCACTCCGCGGGTTGGTGGAAGGGCTTTCGTAAGTTACTCTCAGTACTACCGGCAACATGGTTCGGTAGGGATTCTGAAATATATCGACCCCGAAGGCATGATTGAAAGCGGAAACGAAGAAGCATTGTCATTGACAGACAAAAAATTCAGCCGGGAACGAGATGTGGCTGTAGCGGCGGCGCTCGAAGCGGGTCATCAGATCCGCCGCTATGCAGGTCGAGTGAAAGTGGAATCAATCCGAGAAAAGGCTGTAAACGATCTGGTGACATCGGTCGATCTGGAATCTCAGCGCATCATCATTGAAAAGCTGAACGCACACTTTCCGGATTACGAAATGCTGGCGGAAGAAGGTGACGAACATGTGGGCGTGTCCCCGGTGACCACCGGTTATCGCTGGATTGTAGATCCCATCGACGGAACGACAAATTTCATGCACGGTGTTCCTCCGTATGCCGTCAGCATTGCCCTACAATATGAAAATACGATAGTGCTCGGGGTGGTTCTTGATGTATCGCGGGGCGAATTATTTTCGGCGATTCGCGGGTGTGGGCTTTACGTAAATGGCGTTCGTGCGCACGTCAGCCTAACAGATACCCTTGGAAGCAGCCTCCTTTCCACGGGCTTTCCGTATCGCCGATACGAGCATGTCGATTCGTTCCTGGCCGTTCTCCGCGAGTTTTTGCAGAAAGCCCAAGGCCTCCGCCGCCCAGGTGCAGCATCGGTAGATATGGCATGGGTGGCATGCGGTCGCTTTGAGGGGTTTTATGAGACTGGCCTTTGCCCGTGGGATGTCGCCGCAGGCAGGGTACTCGTTGAAGAAGGAGGCGGGCACGTGACCGATTTTAGCGGGAAAGGGGATCCCATCTTCGACCGGCAAATCGTTGCCTCGAACGGACAAATTCACACCCTAATGCTCGACGTCCTAGAACCCATGCGGGGAATTAGATTGTGAGGCCTCTACAAGAAAATCTTACGAGGCAGGCCATTTTAACAATTTTCGCAGGACCGGTAGTGCCAAAATTCGAAACCGCGAAGGCGCTCGGGGAAATTCGAGTTCGGCGCGAATACCTTGTTTGCCATCCGGAATGAACCGACATTGGCCTCCCAATCGTCCCACGATGTGCCGAATGAGCCCGAATGCTAATTCCCGGGGGTCAAGCAGTTCGCCGTTTGATGCTCCCCTAGTGGGGGTAACTCCTTTACATTCAAGGCAAATGGCTGGTAATTCTATCGTGATCGCTACATTTCGAAGATCGCCACCACCCCGAATCACGACGAGTTGATGATTGGCGATGCCCCATCGCGCATTGACGATTAAAACGTTAAGAATAGTACCAAGAAGGACCGGATCGGATGACACCCTGAGGTTTTCCATGTTAAGGATTAGGTAGCGCCTTGGAAATTCCTCGGTGAGGGCCGTCATTAGATCGGCCAACCTGATGGTCTTTCTTCGCGACCCCTCATCTTCGACACGAAAGACGGCGGCAAGGACCTCGACACGCGAATCTCCCCTTCCTATAGGATTCTCTTCCGGTGTCGATTCGGTAATTGAGGAGGAAATTGGCGGGGCGTGATTGGTCGTTAACAGAGTAATAAATTGCTGGCGAAGGCGATTGATTTCCGAAAGGCGCCGGAGACGGGCCTGCTCGATGGCCAGGGTCATTACCGCTCGTGTCCGATCGTGGGCAGCCCGCCCAATCTCAAATCGATTTGACTCAAGTCTTCGGCTCAATTGATACGTGAGAATCGCAGTTACTACCAGAAATGTAACGAAGAGGATCGGGGAAGAGACGTTTCCTCCAAAGCACATTAGCGTAGCCGCGCAAACCGATATCCCTCCCAATATGGCCGAGAGCAATGCATCAGCATAGGCTGCAAAGACGACCATGATCAGCGAGAAACCCAGAATCGGCACGAGTTCCGGAGGGGTTACGGCGATTGACACGTAATCAGCGAGGAGGACGGTCACGAAATCCAGGACTGCGAATAGCCATCGGACCTCTGGACTATCGGTTCGACTCAGTACTAGGATGCCCGTCAGGAGAATCGCGACAGAACCGATAAAAAGTGCAGAAGGGAGCGTAGAGGGTTTCAGGCGCAGGAAGTCGAGAACGTTGTAACCAATGAGACCGATCGCAGCCAGACCATGGAAGAGGATGAGCCGTCTATTTAATCGTTCACAGTCTTCGCGCATCAACGAATTGGCATACGTCCATACCTCCGAGGCATGGCCGGTGGCCGATCGGTCCCCACGAACGCGGAGGACAACGCGGCGGAAGAGGGTTTCTAGCTTTAAGAATCGTGTCACAGGCGGGTGATCAATGGGCAGCAATTCTTGGTGGGCTGCATATCTTAATCAACGAAGAAATCCCAACAATTAGGGTTGGATGCTTGAATAGAGTTCATTGTGCATTTCGCCCGGAAAGAGGTCATTCGAGGCCCAATAATGGATCGAAAAAGGAAGAAGTTGCGTAGCGGTAGCTTCGAATACATCCGATTCCTACTTTACTACTCACCGACTAGCATTCTTAAGACAAAGCATCACCACCCATGAAGAACAATGGCTACGGGCTTCTCAAGGGGAAAACCGGGATCATCTTTGGCGCACTCAACGAGAATAGTATTGCCTGGTCCATCGCCGAGGCCGTACACCGAGAAGGTGGGCGATTTGCACTATCCAATGCCCCGATGGCACGCCGTCTCGGGACACTGGATTCCCTGGCCGAACGCACTGGGAGCCCCTTGGTATGGGCCGATGCGACGAATGAAGAGGACCTGAACCAGGTTTTTGAGACGGTCCTCAAAGAACTCGGCCCTATCGATTTCATTGTTCACTCCATCGGTATGGGGCTCAATGTGCGCAAGGGGCGGTCTTATTCTGAACTGAACTACGAGTGGTACAAAAAATCGCTTGACATATCGGCGATAAGCCTGCATCGAATTGTAAATCACGCGCTGGATTCCGGTGCGATGAAGGGTGGCGGTTCCATACTCGCACTCTCTTATATCGGGGCGCAGCGGGTCTTCTCAAAGTATTCCGAAATGGGCGATGCTAAGGCCTTGCTTGAAAGCATTGTACGTTCTTTTGGCTATCGGCTTGGACAGCAAGGCATCCGCATCAATACCATCTCGCAGAGCCCGACACGGACCACCGCCGGCGCCGGCATCCCCGGGTTCGATGCCATGTATGAATTCGCTGAGAGAGTCGCGCCGCTTGGAAATGCCGATTCCGAAAGTTGTGCCGACTATGCCGTGTCCTTGCTAAGCGACCTTACTCGGATGGTGACCATGCAGACGCTCTTCCACGATGGCGGATTCAACGCAATGGGCATGTCGGACGAACTCATTGAAGTGCTTGGCGAGGCTTTCGCTGTGAAGAACTGATCGACTTTGGGTTGTGCGATAGGTCTTGATATGCCTCGCAACTATCCAGTGGCGGGGGCGTGAAAGGGGCGGTGTGGCTCGTTGGGGCTGCATTTATTCCGGAAATGCCTCGTTGCTCATGTGTCGCATCCTCATTGCCGGCTGCCTATCAATAGTTTTGGTGTCGCACCTCGCATTTGCGCAGGCACCCAATGCACCGGCATCGTCGTCTGTGTCGTCCGCCGTTTATTATGCTACTGAGCGGCAAGTCACTGTTTATACTCGCCCCGATTCCGCACGTCCTTACATCCATCTCGCCTTCCGAGAGCCGGTGCACGTCATGGCCAGAATAGGACGATGGAGCCAGGTTCGAACGCTAGATGGTGCACGAGGCTTTGTCGCGTCGGAGGTTTTGTCAAACGTATGGATCACCGTTTCCAAACGTACACGGACGGTCTCGATCTATCGAGGGGGGCAGCTCGTGAAAAGAATGGCTGCGGATCTCGGTCGTAATTTTTTTGCCGATAAGGTTCGGCGAGGCAGCGTACGTGAGCCGGATCAATGGCGAACTCCCAATGGGGTATTTTTTGTCGTAAAGAAAAATGCCCACAGCCAATTTCACCGGGCACTCGTTCTCAACTATCCCAGTGCGGAGGACGCGGAAAGAGGTATGAAGTCAGGATTGATCAGCGACCAACAATACCAGGCTATTGTGAAAGCTGAGAAATCCTTTGAGATGCCGCCCATGAACACAGCACTCGGTGGTTGGATAGAGATCCACGGGCACGGCACCGGGGCACGAAACGACTGGACACAAGGGTGTATCGCTGTGCGAGATGAAGAGGTTGACCAACTTTTTGACTGGGTTACGGTAGGTACGCCGGTCATCATCGAACCGTGATCGGCGAACTTCGTTGAAATAGGAAATTCTCCTAACAATAATTCGGCGCGTATATTTGAATACGCACCCTCGACAACTATGAAAACGTTGGCTTCCGGATTTATGGTAGGGGTCATGGTGCTGATGGCGGGCCTGGCCTCGGCGCAACCAAGCCCCAATGGGATTCTTTCCTTTGAGAAACCGCTCGGTGATGGGCCTGTCTATGTGGTCCGTATTGACGGCATGATCGACAACGGGCTAGCCCGCACGATTCAACGCGCGATCGATGACGCTAAGGGCCTGCATGCATCAGTCGTTCTCTTCCACATTGACACTTTCGGGGGACTCGTTAATGCCGCGGATGAGATCCGAAAGGACATTCTCGACGTCCGTATTCCGACTGTGGCATTTATTGACAAAAATGCAGCCTCGGCGGGGGCCCTTATCTCCTATGCGGCAGACCGCATCGTGATGGTTCCCGGTGCTTCAATTGGCGCGGCGACGGTAGTTGAAGGGGCCGGAGGAGCAGCTGCCCCGGACAAATATCAAAGTTATATGCGGGGGTTGATGCGGGCCACTGCCGAAGCTAATGGCCGAAATCCACAAATCGCAGAAGCGATGGTGGATCAAAACTTGGAGGTCAAGGATGTTAGTCCGGCGGGACAGGTACTCACTCTGTCGGCGAAGGAGGCGTTGAAGTTGGGTGTCGCGGATGCCATAATCGGATCCATCGACGAAGTGACGACGGCCCTTGGAGTCGGCGACCGAATCCGTATCGTCCACGATACAACTGCCGTGGAAGAGGTCCTCCGTTTTCTCGGTTCTCCCATTGTACAGTCTATTCTCATGTTGATGATGCTTGGCGGGCTGTACTTCGAATTGCAGACCCCGGGTGTCGGGTTTCCAGGGTTAATGGCAGCGCTCGGCGCAGCGCTCTTCTTTGGTCCCCACTACATACTCGGACTTGCCGAAAGCTGGGAGATCGCGCTGTTCGCCCTCGGCGTCATCTTGTTGTTGTTGGAAATCTTCGTTATTCCCGGCTTCGGTGTGGCGGGTATCACGGGACTGATTTTGGTGGTAGGATCATTGATAATGGGTCTCATCGGCAACGTGGGATTTAATTTTCCCTCGGGCGCAGCCGTCTCTACGGCGATCCTCACTATGGCCGCGACGCTAGTATTGTTTGTGATACTTATCTTTTCTCTCGGACGATATTTGCCCCAGACGACGCGGTTCGGACAATTAGTACTTGCGCCCGAACTTTCGAGTGATCTTGGTTATACGTCTGCTGACAGTGCGCTGGAACTCAACGGACGCGTCGGTACAGCCCTGACTCCATTGCGTCCCGCCGGCGCCGTGGAAATTGACGGAGAACGGGTTGATGTTGTTACTGCCGGTGAGTTTATCTCCGCTGGAACCGCGGTCCGGGTAGTTAGCACTCGTGGAAGCCGAGTCGAAGTTCGACCTATCGATTCGCTTTCCGACCGTAACGAAACATCTCCTGCCTGAGTCGTAAAGCGTATATTACTCCACGAACCTGCAAAAATAGGGTACTTTTGGAACTGATCGTCGCCATAGGAATCATCATTGTCGGGCTATTATTGATGGCGGCGGAAGTCTATCTGGTGCCGGGTTTCAATGTGGTGGGCATTATTGGATTTCTGCTTATCGTCTTCGCGCTCGGTTTCACTTTTTCTCATGCCGGCTTCCTCGGCGGCGTAACAACGATGGTCAGCACTGTGGTTGCCGGTGGTGGCCTATTTTATTGGATGTGGCAATCTGGCGCGTGGGACCGATTTGTGTTGGAAACAAGTCTGAGCAAAGATGACAATCTTATCGCCCGTGAGAGCGAGCAGCGCACCCATTATCTGGGCAAGACTGGACTGGCGCTCACCCCGTTGCGCCCAAGCGGTGTTGTGGAGATCGATCAGGAGCGCATTGAAGTGGTAACCGAAGGCGATTTTATCGCTGCGGGAAGTAAGGTTCGCGTCGTCGCAATGGACCGCCGCCGGTATTTTGTCCGGCTCTCCGAGACGCAACCGGAACAGGCCACTTCCTGATAATCAAGTCTCTTTAGTATTTTCAATATTCGTGCACATCGTAACTCTGATCAACGAGTCTTGTGACCATTCACCCGTAGGAAAGAATACCATGCCGTATCGATCTGCCTGCTTGGGAGCACTGATGGCATTGATGTTGGCGGGTTGTTTTCTTGTTAAAACGGCGCCACTCGCCACGGGCCCCCCCGCCGGATGGACGGGCACATCCGATCGTTGGTGGCGCATTGGTGAAGACACCACCGGCATATTCCGGGACTTGGAGACGCTCCAGGCAATGACCAATACGGATGTCACTTATGCTTCAAACCTGGTGATGGCGCAGGACCAAGTATTGGCCCATCAACTCCTTGCACACGCTGTCAAACAGAGCCTCATCAGGATAATCAGAAATGAACCGGAAGTAGTTGATTCGCTCTTCGAGACCTATGTGGTTCCAAAAATTCTCAGGGCTAAGATAAATGGTGATCCACGTGATCTCCTCAAGAAGTACAAGCGAGTAGGATACAAAGTCATCCGCAGGCATTTTATAGAACCCCGTACGATTCGCAGGCTGGGAACCGACATTCAAATTCCTTATCCGGACAGCCTCCGACGCAGAAAAGTGGGTGGGAGCGTCCGTATGCAGGTATATATTGATGATTCAGGGGAGCCCATAGCCATAGAGAAATTAAAGGCGGTTCACCCTGTCCTCGACGATATTGCAATGCGAGCCACAACAGAAATGCGGTGGCAACCCGCTTACCTTCTCGATGTGGGAAAGTCCAATCCAATCCCATCGTGGGCCCGCTTCAATGTCAGTTTCAGTACATCTGATCGCATCGACGTTCCCTGAAACCTGACGCATACGGTCTGGGTATCCCCTTCGTGCGCGAACCCGATGTATTTCGTATGATAACCATCTCTCCAGTCGGAGTGGCAAAGGGCGTATCGTTGGCACCGGTATGACGGGATTTCCGACTCGTTCTCTGATCATCAGACTTGGTTACCTTTATGGAGCGTGTATATATCGTCGAAGATCATCCCATCTATCGTGAAGGACTGGCGGCCTATGTCAACGAAGAACCTGGGCTAAACGTCTGCGGCACGGCGCAGGATGTTCCGGATGCCCTGGCCGGTATCGATTCGACGCGGCCTCACGTGGCTGTTGTGGATCTCCAGTTGAAAACCTCTAGCGGATTTGATTTGATTCAAGATATCCGTTATCGCTGGCCCGATCTTCGCATTCTCGTTCTTTCGATGTATGACGAAATTCGATATGCGGATCGGGTATTGAGAATGGGAGCGCGTGGGTATGTGATGAAGGATAAAGGCCCGGAAACTGTTCTCAAAGCCATTATGGCCGTTCTTCGTGGTGAGATATACGCCAGCGATCGGGTTAAGGACCAGCTCCTTCTTGGCAAGCTCGAAGGTTCCCCGACTGATGTACTAACTGACCGCGAAATACAGGTTTTTCAGATGCTTGGTGAAGGCAATAGTGTGGCGGATATTGCCGAAAAACTTAATAGAAGCCCCAAGACGGTACAGAACCACGTTGACCACATTCGTCGGAAATTGAACATCAAGACGCGCCAGGAATTGTATCAGAAGTCGAAAGAGTGGGAGATGGGACAGGTTGGCCCGCCCCCATTGGACTGAGACAAGACCCAACGATGGGGAAGCGCCACGATCACGGTGCTAAATCGCGAAGGAATGGCTGCGTTAGGCATGTCGGGCCGCCGGAGCCCTTTAACGATATCTCGTTACCTTCGTAGGTATGCACCGTGCAGCCCGCCGATTCTAACATGCCCTGTGTACGGGGGTTGCCGGCTACCATGATGCAAACGCGCGGTGCTACGGCGAGAATATTACAGCCCAGAGAGGGATATTCCGTTTCCGGTACCTCAATCAAAATCATCCCCCTCGCGAGGAGATTGTCTCGGAATGAAACTGACATCAACCTGGAGTAGACTACGCACAGATTGGTATCTACCGGGCTGAGCATCGACATGAGGTGAAGCACATCACCCGGGCCATCCCAATGCGGTAACGGTACGGAGATCACCGTATCCACAGCGCGGCCGAGTAATTTTGTAAATTGGTCAATGCCTGCGGCATTTGTTCGGTAGCCTTCGCCGACGGCTACCGTTCGCTCGTCCAACCAGACGACGTCGCCGCCTTCAAGCAATCCGTCGCCCGTAATTCGGCCAAGAATGGGGATTCCAAAATTACTTAGAATAGGACTGAGCACGTCTGTTTCGGGACGTCGCTGCAGCTTGCCCATTCGACCTATGATGGCGCCATGGTGGGCCATAACGAACGGGTCACGGACGTACAACGAGTCTAGGTCCGTCGCGTTGTCTGTTGGACAAAAGTGGCAGGTAACCCCGAGGCGAGACAACAGTTCGACGAATCGGTCATGGTCCGTACAGGCCTGATCAAAATCTGGTGGGGCGAGGAAGTTCAGGTCACGCCAGGTATGGGCAATGTGGGCCGGGCTCCGAAAGGCGTCGCGAGGTCGTTTTAACAGCACGTCTCTGAGCGGTGCGGACATGGACTGGCAACCGAAACGCATGGAAGAATGGGAAAAGGGTTTGTGATAAATAAGGGCAATATCGGCAAATAAAGTACGTCGGTGCAATGGATGACAAATGCAGGCCTGAAGACTTAATTATCCGGGAGGCGAAAGGCCTAGCGGACATGCAGCGGATTCACCTGATCCGCAGGACCGTCTTTGTGGAAGAACAGGGGATCCCGCAAGAGCTCGAAGAAGATGGCTGTGATGAGGCGGCTTTTCATGTGATCGGGTTGATGCGGGGAATTCCGGCTGCAACCGGGCGTCTTATCGCGGACGCAGACGAGGATAGCGGAACCCTTGCTCGCATCGCGGTCATGCCTGCGTTCCGAGGTAGGGGACTGGGAAAGCGAACAATATTTTTTCTTGAGGATCGTGCTCGTGTCCTTGGATTGTCCCGGGTCGAGTTGCACCCCCATGCTTACCTCAAAGGATTTTATTGTCGACTTGGATACGAGTCGATGTCTGGTACGGATTTCGCGGGGACATTACGTCTTATTCGTATGTTCAAAGTGCTGTGATGTGGAGTCCCGGCTTGGGTAACCAGCATAGGGCTCTCGAATTCAATGACCATGAATTGGCACGTTCAACAAAAATCGGTATTATCAGGGCGAACGAAGGCATGGTTATTTCAAGGGAGTTGATGAACCGGACATCGTTAAAGATCCTGCTTGTGGAGGATAATCCGGCCCACGCAGAATTGGTCCTAAGAAGCTTCGAGGAGCATCGGTTCAGGAATGAGATCATACATCTTTCTGACGGTGAAGCGGCCTTGGATTATCTCTCGCCAAATGTCGCTGATTCTCCGAATCCCCTACCATACATTATCCTCCTTGACCTTCGACTACCGCGTGTCGATGGGCTCGAAGTACTCCGGCAGATAAAAAACTCTGATCGATTACGCAAAATTCCTGTCGTAGTATTGACCACTTCGGGCGCAGAACGAGACGTAGCCGAAGCCTATGCCCTTCATGCCAATAGCTACATCGTCAAACCGATTGATTTTGCCCGTTTTGCCGAGCTAATGGATGATTTAGGGCGGTACTGGTTGGGGATGAATTATTATCCCTGGGCTTGAGGGCTGTTTTGATCCTTCATCTCATCCGGAAACCGATTTATGGAATTAAGCGCAAAGGAAGGCGAATCTTTCCACCGAAAGAGTGGATATTTCCTCTAGAGGTCTTTGACGTGCGCTTTCGGACCGGTAGGTTGTAAGTGGCAATGGCAGCCGAACGGTGCGTCAAAAGTGCGGCGTTGGGGCATTTTACTTGGGCTTCGTAGCATGACACATTTTACCCCTTGGTGACCTCGACAGGATCCGTCGGCTTAGTGGAAGAAAATCTGCACATCGGGATACGTCAATACTGAGGAGAGCTTTTTCTCGAATTCATATCAATGTTGAAGAAGAGATGCGGACACTCGCAAAATAATTCGAACAATCCAAGGTGGGCCGAATTACATTTTCAAAATCGATTTAGAAAAACGATCATTTTTACAGGTACAGGTCGTTATTTTGGTGAGAAGGGGCGTGCGAGGAAGAAAAATGGCGAAGTATATTGGTAGGTAAAAGAAGATAGGATTTGGGTTGAATTTCGGTGTCACCGCGAAGTATTCGGTCTATTTGAATGCCTGTCTCTAGCGACAAAGGATCTCGCGTCAAATCGTCATCGATTTGGTGGATTATGTACATACATGATGGAAGAATCTGGGTCTCCCATCCGAAGGGGAGGTGGAGCAAAATCACTACCGGTATGTCAAGTTCTAAATGAACTTTTCAGAATCCTGAGGATTCTGTCCACAACAAAATGATTGTAATCCTGGGTACCGAACTCATCGGCGAAGTAATCATGGGGGAAAGGAGCTTAGGTGGTAACGGCTGTATAAATAGTCGTGCATCTGTTCGTGCATTTTTCTTATCTTACCTTCCGCTGAATGATGCATTGACGCACATACTTGGACTACTGGGCCTGTCCAAATGCATTTCGGCGTTCAAACCCCCTGCTCGTTTTTGCTGTTTGTCTGTTCAACGGTGATGCTTACTGGGTTACGTAGTAGCGAATGATTGCTGGATTTATGGTCGCCACATGTGCAACCATGAGTGAGAGATGGGGTCAGCAGGTCCTCTCTCTTGTGTTTACAGTTTTGTCATGAAACGCTTATTCGAAACTCTGCGAAAGCGCATACTGCGTTCGTTGTTAGCAGGCAAATTGGTGAAGAACGAATGAGGAAGGGCCCGTTCACAGTATTGCTGGTAGAGGATGATCCTGCGCACGCAGAATTGGTGCTCCGAAATTTGGAAGAGCACATGGAATCTAACCGAATTATCCACTTGTCTGATGGAGAGAGCGCGTTAGATTTTCTTTTTCATAAAGGGGAATATATCGATGCACCGCAACCACACGTCGTATTGTTGGACCTTCGTTTGCCGAAAGTAAACGGTCTGGAAGTATTGCGGCAGATTCGTGCATCTGATGATCTTCACATGATTCCCGTTGTCATTCTGACTACCTCGGAAGCTGAAAAAGACGTTGAGCGAGCTTACGAGTATCATGCAAACAGCTATATTGTCAAGCCATTGGATTTCGAGCGCTTCAATCTCTTAATGAAGGAACTTGGGTATTATTGGCTCGGGTGGAATCATTATCCGTGGGCGTAAGCTTGTTAGACCATTGTACGACCGGTTTCATTTTCCTCGGGATCTTTAGATGGCCGATCCAAGATGAGAAAGGCGACGGTTGAAATTCTGGTTGTTGAGGACGAAGAAGCGCATGCTGAATTGGTGCGACGCGCGTTTGTATCAAGGGAAGAAGTCAAGCTGACATTCGTTACTACGCTGGGAGCGGCTCGAGTGTGTCTGGCTCGCTCGTTTCCAGATTTGGCGGTTGTCGACTTGCGTCTTCCCGACGGCGACGGAATTGAATTGCTTCAGAATGAACTGGGAATTGCGCTATTTCCTGTGGTCATCATGACCAGTCATGGGGACGAACAGGTGGCAGTGGAGGCGATGAAGGCCGGTGCATTAGACTACGTCGTCAAATCGGAAACGCTACTTGAACAAATGCCCCGAATCGTGGATCGTGTATTGCGCGAGTGGGGCCATATCAGTGAGCGTCGACGCGCAGAAGCAGCCCTTCGCGAAAGTGAAGCGAGGTTCCGCGGTGTATTCGAACATACGCCCGTGGCGCTGTGGGAAGCAGACTATACCGGGGTTCGGGCCTTCCTTGATGTTTTACCCCGTGAGGACGAACAGGATTTCTCAATTTATTTGAACGAACACCCGGATGTAGTCGATGCTTGTGCAAATCGGGTACGCATACTCGGCGTGAATCACACCGGCGTCGAATTGTTTGAAGCCTCTTCTGCAGAGGAATTGATAGCGGCGGCGGCGGAAATGTTCGGAGGTGAAATGGCTGAGGCCTTTCGCGGTCAACTCGTTTGCATTTATGATGGCGGCAAATTTCTTGAAGTTGAAACAACGATCCCAACGCTCGGAGGACACAAAAGGGATGTATCCTTGCACTGGGCCGTCCCTCCCGGTCACGAGCACACGTATTCACGCGTGTTACTCTCAATGACCGACGTGACAGAGAGCAAACGACTGGAACAGGAGGTCCTCGAGGTCAGTGGGCGAGAACAACGACGCATCGGACGGGACCTACATGATGGTCTCGGACAATTGCTGGCCGGTACACGATTCAAAATTGCTCGTCTGGAACAGAGGTTACGTGGAAATGATCTTGTGACGGAGGCCGATGTAGTTCTTGAGATCGACCAATTTGTCGAGGAAGCCATGTCCCAAGCGCGGGCGCTTGCGCATGGGCTGAGCCCGGTCAACGTGGGAGCGGACGGATTGACGCAGGCGCTTAAAGGGCTGGTCTATACGGTTGAGCGGATGGGCGGGATACCGTGCAAGCTTGTCTGTCCGGAGACCGTATATGTCAAGGACCCCGAGGTAGCCACTCAGGTTTATCGAATCGCACAAGAGGCGCTCAACAATGCCATGCGACACAGCCTCGCCACCAAATTAACTGTGTCACTTACCCGCCAGAGCGGATTTATATTGCTTGCCGTCAGAGACAACGGGATCGGTTTTAATTCGGAACAGGTTAGAGAAGGAGGGATGGGGCTTCGTAGTATGCGATACCGGGCACGGATGATACGGGGCACCATCGATATCCATCCGGATGCAAAAGGCGGCACGACAGTAACCTGTCATTTTCCGGGATTATTATCTACGAAAAACGCGCTTGCGGAGGACATGCACTGAGTAATGAACAGGAGAATGGAACGCTATTGGTCGGTCGAAATCCGGTACGCGAAGCCCTTCAGCGCGGCGAGGGTGACCTTCAGAAAGTGTTCTTACAACGCGGCGCGAAAGGGCACCATATTCGCGAGATACTGACGCTAGCTACATCGGCCGGCGTCCCCGTACAGTATGTACCCCCACAAAAGTTGAAATGGATGGCCGGGGCTGCACGGCATCAAGGCGTCATCGCCATTGCGGCGCCAATAGCGTATATGGAAGTGGAGGAAATGCTAAATGAAATCGCATCCAACATAGACGTGGTGAGGGCGCGAGAGCCGATTGTTCTGGTGCTCGACGGCATCGAAGATCCGCATAATTTCGGTGCGATACTTCGGAGTGCCGTGGCCGCGGGTGTAGAAGGAGTCATTGTGCCCAAGCACAACATGGCACCACTCAATGCGGCGGCTCTAAAAGCGAGTGCCGGGATGGGACTCCGACTTCCTATCGCACGGGTAGGAAACATGACGGAGACGGTGATTCAACTCAAGGAAAGGGGCTATTGGGTGGCAGGGGGAGTTGGCGAAGGTGCTATCTCTATCTGGGAAATGGACTGGGATCGGCCTTTGGCACTCGTGATTGGTAACGAACAGCGCGGAATCCGCCCACTGGTTGCTAAGGCGTGCGACTATCTGGTGGCCATACCCATGCGTGGCCCGGCCGAATCATTGAATGCATCGGTTGCGACCGGTGTTTTTCTTTTCGTCGCGTCGCGAAATCGGCCACCGTTGAATTGAGACGAGTTTACAACATCCTGGCTTTGGCGCCCTTCAACAATTCTTGCCGTTTCCGTTGAGCTTGTAGACGATCTTGCGGATGGTATCAAACTGGAGATACGGATGGGCCTCTCTCAACTTCTCGATCGCGTCATAAGCCGGAATGCTTTTACGACGCATATCGCGAAATTGCTGACGGATCTGAAAGTCGCGTACGCCCTTCTCGCTGAGCAGGTTGTGGTTAGCCAGAATCTCATACACTTCGTCGCTGACCAGTCCCGACAACGGGTTCATGGAATCGAAATTGACCACAGCTTGCATGGCTTCGTTGGTTTGAGTGGTTGAAAACAGACCAACAATTGGCGCTGTTTTCTGATAAAAAGACAGCGGTTGTCTATCCTTGACACGTTAAGAGTAGGGCAGAGACTGATGCCTACCAACTATAATGACCTGAACGGTTGACCCGAAGGGGCGAATTGTCGGAATTACACGGCGAGTTGAAGTGGGAGGAAAGTGCCCTAAAGAACTGCCGTCTTGATACTTCGATAGCGTGATTATCGGCCGAAACGATATAAAAAACACGGTATTTCCGCGGAGGCCCGTATTCAGACTAAGGCTGAATACGCTCACGGATTTGGGCGATAGCATGTTGGATCGCACGAATAAGAACCGGTGAAGGTTCGTCCGTCAGCCTTCTCTTGAGAAGCTGAATATCGGATTGTACTCCGGTCATACCCATTGCCTTTATGGCTTCCCTCCGAATTGGCGGAGACGGTACCCCTAATATGGATCGCATAAGGCTTCGTGCACGACGTAGTCTGGGGACGAGGGTCTGGAGATATTGCACGGCTGCAATACGTACCGAGGTCGGTTGGTTGGCGCCGGTATACCTTTTCACGATATCGAGTCCTTCTGCTGCAGGCACATCGAGAATGGAAAGTGAGGCCAGTGCGGAGCGTCGTATTATCTCGTCATGCGAAGGGGTGATAAGAGCCGACTGCACCAATTCAAAGACCCCAGGGGCATTTATCCGGGCGAGGGCCAAAACGGCAGCAGCCTGCACAGAATAGTTCGGATCCGAATTCGCACGTTCTCGAAGTGATTTCTCCAGGGCAGCGTCGTCCGAATATTGGCCCAAAGCCTTCACGGCTGCCACTCTCACAATGGACGCCGGATCGGTCAGCATAGTCAAAAAGAGGCGCTTTGTCGATGCCGAGGGTTGAAGCGTTGCCAGGGTATTCAGGATGGCAGTTCTGACCTCTGCATTTGCTTCCATGGGTATGGCGCCTCGAAGTCCGAGCGGGAGGTCCGGGTCGTCATTGAAAGCCGCCAATGCCTCGGCGGCACCTACGCGCTGGACGGGGCGACTTGCCCGCCGTAATTCCGAAACCCACGCCGAGACAGACTGCCTGTTATGAACCTCGCTCAGCATCACATTGTCTGCATCGACCAACAAGTATTGGGGCTGCATCCTGACCTGGAAATGGAAAGTCTGCTCGCGTCGAGTCGTGTGCACTTCGAACCGGGATCGTCCGGCTAACGTCCCAACCTCAAGCGCGAAATGAAGGTCGAATACTTCTGGCACGAGATACCCCTCCTGCGTTTGCTTGATCGTTACTTTCAGATTCTCCGTCAGCGGGTTATAGTCGTAAGAGACATCGAGCTCGGGATGCCCGGCTGCGTAGACCCATTGGTCGAAATAGCGATTAAATCGTCTGCCGGTCTCGACCTCAATGCTGCGGCGAAATCGCTCTGTCGCGACGGATTCAGCATTATCGTCTCTTAGATAGCGGCCCACGGCGCGCCAAAATGCGCCATCGCCGATTACGTGGCGAATCTGGTGAAGGACCCATGTACCTTTGTCTCGGTCGTGCGCATCGATAAGATCTCCAGGCTCATTCCACCGATCCCAGACAAGCGGACGTCGGTACTGATTAGCTTCATCGAGATAACAATTTCGAGCCCGCTCCAGCTCCATATCGAGCAAGTCTTGATCATCACGAGTGGAATAAAGGAGGCCGAGATATGCCGAAAGGGCGTCATGGAGCCACTGATCCGTCCACGGGCCGGAAAGGCCGGTGAACCACTGAGTAGCTACGACCTCAGCCAAAAGGGTTTCGGGATGGTCCTCTTTCGCAGCCCGCCTATCGAGCAAAACACTATCGTCCACGATGGAGAGTCCGGGCGCATCGGCATGCGCATGAAATAGATTTCGCGCGGAAACGAGGGTGTAGGTCGGCCAGGGATAGGGCGTGCGAAGGCGCTTGGAAAAGAACCGTACCATTCCGGGAACGTGCGCAAATGTTCGGGCCGCGTCATCCATCCGATCTGCGGACGCCGCACGTCGCCAGGCCAAATGTTCTCCGCTAGGCATCAGGATGTTCTCAGATACCTGGTCAAAACTTCCGGCTACGATATTCAGGTGTTGCAGCGGAAAAAGGTTATCCTGTACAAAGTGGTATCGGATCGCACCTTCCGGCTTCGGAATCGTATCGCGGAGTACACCCGGGGCAAAGGCCACAAGTGGTTTTGGAACGGTTATATTGATATCGGCCGTGATGCGGTCACCGGATGGGGGGAAGAAAGGCATCCAAAATCGTTGGCTTTCTGGCGCCCCCGAGGTCCATATCACAGTCTGGCCAGTCACGCTTGTGGATGCAGGGTTGTAGAAATACAGGCCTCGTCGTGGCGCAGCTTCATAGCCTATTCTTATCTCGAGAGCAGCATTGGCGTCATATAGGGTATCGAGCGAGATAACCAGCGAATCTCCCCCAGCGCTTTGAAATGTTAGCGGGCGTTCCAGAGAGTCGGAAAGCAGCGATATGTCTGTCACCGCCAGCCCCGACGAAAAGAGCGTGAGTGACAAAAGTGAATCGCGCAGGGGGGTAAGACGCAATGTCTCCGTTCCGATGAGACGGCCTTCCTTTGGGACGATACGAAGGTCGAGGCGGACATGTTCAAGGTCAAAGTGTGGTGGCGGGGTATCATGCGCCGGGCCGATGAAAAGAGGAGTGTCGTAGAGAGACTCCTCCTGGGCATAAACAGGGAGGGCGGCGACCAGCGTCATCAAGCACGTCGTTATCAGTCGACGAAGAATGCGGGAGGGTTGCATATTGCGAGAAATGCGTTATATCACCTTTTCTGTTGAAGATACTTTGAGGCTATTAATATTGGTACCTTGGAGCAAGAGACAAAGAATACCGACAATTACATATAGCACCAATTGCCCGCCATGAGCCAGTATCGCATAGGAGGCAGCGGGGGCGCGGGCCACGTTAAATAAGTGCACCAGTGTCTCGATGGTAAGATAATGATACGATCCGGTGCCACCGGGAGACGGGATGGCAATACCCACCGCCCCCAGGACCATGACTACCCAGGCGTCGAGCAATGTCAATCCAAACGTTTGGTGCATGCCCAGGATCACGAGTGGCAGGTACGCCATCAGCATATAACAGAACCACATCGCCACTGTCGAGAAAAGGAGGGCAAGCCTTCGTGGGGTTCGCACTAAGGTCAGCATGCCCTCTTTAAACGATAGAAGCGCTATCTCGAGTCGCTTGACCCAAGGGGCGGTGCCTGCCTTCCGATGCCTGGCCAATAGGCGATATCCTCCCCATACCATCAGAAGCAAAGCAAGCAATATTCCAACAAGCCCAAGGACCGGGATCCTCTCAATCTCCGCTATGATGGGGCGAATAAAAAGCCGCTCAAGTATTGTGAAACGGTCTAGCATAAGGACAATGACGCTCAGGATAGCGAGCCCAAGTACGATCACATCCAGGATACGCTCGATGGCGACGGTACCGAATACACTGCTGAAACGCAATTTTTCTTGATTGGCCAGGTTTACAGACCGTGCGATTTCACCGGCACGGGGCGCTGCATAATTAACCATGTATCCGATCATCAACGAGTAAAAACCGGTCTTTAATGAAATGCGTTTCGGGTCGTCAGTCGGGTTCTCAATGGGAAGGGCCTCCAACAAGATTTGCCAACGCCAGGCGCGCAACAAATGACTCAAAAGCGTTATGACGACCAAAGGGCCCAGCCACCAATAATCCGCTTCGCGAAGGGCCTCACCAACCTCGGAAAAATCAACACCACGAAGGGCGAAATAGAGCAGCACGCCGGCCAGGACAAAGCTCCCAACGTGGGCGAGGATTTTTTTCGTACGATCGTTCAAATTAGTCTTTGCTCGTAGCCTGTGGTGGGTCAATTACCAGAGTGGTTCGAGAATACATCCCCACAGAGACGAGGATCCATGCAAATCATGAAGAAAAGGACCGGATCCAGAGTGCAAACCGTGTGAGCGGCGTATTAATTCTCACTCTTCCCTCAAATCCACTACTTCAGTGCCGGAGGGGGGCGTAAACGAGAAGACATTCGGTCCGAGTGCTGGATTTAATTTAATTTCGCGAAGCTGAAACGTCATTCGGCTATCATTCACGTCGGTCACTTCTATCCGCGTGACCAAATCGTCCCGCGTTCGCATGACCAACATGATCTCGCGAAAATACGCATCTGCATCTTTGGGGCGAAGGCGAAGGACATCGAGGTTTTCTCCCGCGGAAAGTGCACGGCCCACCGAGACGATCTCGTACACGTCTTCAAAATGAAAGAGGAAATCATTGAGGGAGAAAGTTGTCTCGTCCTTTACATAATTGTTGATCAGCACCTGATGCTCGTCTTCATTGTAGATCCACGTCACCTTGCCATCGGTAACGATGGTCTGTCCCCCGGTTTCTACACGATATCGATCGCCGCTCAATATGAGCGTTCCGGAAAAGTGCTCCTCGGCCGTACTGAAGGTGGACGAGATCGTTTGCGTAAAAGAAGCCTGAAACGCATCGATACTTTTGTACTGGGTTTGTAGTCGATCGAGGATTTCTCGCCCGCTCTGTCCATACGCAACGGACTGTGCCACCATGAAAACGGGAATGAAAAGGAGAAAGGCGAGGTGTATTGCAGGGCGTCGTCTCATACGTTGGGTAGGAAGTGGATCATTATCGGGGGCAAAATACTGATTTCGTTTCGTGTCCATTAAGCAAACTGTGTACCCGGTTCTACGAGATCCTTTCTACGGATCAAATGGGCAGCGAATAATGCTTTCGGGTTTCAGCACGGCAGCCATCAGAAAAGGCTGAAATCAGTGCTGCCATGTCGCCCTCGTCGTTATAAACGTGAGGGGAAATCCGGACCGCATTGCCGCGAATAGATACGGAGATATCCCGGATCTTTAGTGCCTCATGAAGGTGGGCAACCGACAACCCGGGTGGTAGACGTACGCCGAAGAGGTGGGCGGCGCACCATTCGGGGGATTCGAACAGGTACCCGAGCGACTGAACCTCGGCAAGCGCATCATGGGTGAGTCTCTCGCAATAATTCTGTATTGATTCCACGCCCCAATCGACAAGATACTTCAATCCGGCGACTAACATAGGGGCAAGGATGAAGTTGCTGCGCTCGCCGACGTCGAAGCGCAGCGCGCCGGGCTGATAGGCATCTTCATACTGCACGAGACCGGCAAAGTCCTCGCTGTTCTTCCGCGCGATCCAGTTTTCCTCAAGGGGCACGCCGCATTCATATCGGGGTCCCAGGTAAGCCACACCAAGGCTATAAGGACCGAGCAGCCATTTGTAGCCGGCGCAGATCAACGCGTCCGGTTGAAGAGCCCGCACATCAAAGGGCAGAGCGCCGACCGACTGCGTTCCATCGATGACGAGCGCAGCACCGATCTCTCGCGCTCGCACCCCGATTCGTGCCAGATCGAATCTCGTGCCATCGGCCCAGTGCACGTGAGGCAATGCCACCACGGAAGTATGTACATCGATCGCATCCAGGATTCGCTCGTTCCATTTCGCTCCCCGATCCTCGACGCCGTCCGGCGGCAACACCACGTGCACTCGACCGCCTTTCGCCTCTGCCAGCCGATGCCATGTATAAATATTGCTAGGGAACTGCTCATGCACCACAACGATCTTGTCTCCGCGCCGAAGCGACGTGTTTCGTGCCACAGTTGCCAGTCCGTATGAAGCCGCTGGAATCAATGCAACGTGCTGCGGATCGGCGATGTGAGTCAGGCGAGCGAATAGCGTCCGAACTTCGTCGCTGGCCCTGAAAAAATCCTCCGGACCGATGCCTTGAGGCTTAGCTTTTTGTCGAATTGCGGCCAAGCCTTCTTCTTCAACGCGCCGCGGAATTGGGGACATGTACGCGCAATTCAGATAATGGCTGTTCTCCGGAAGGGAGAAGAGGTGTTTTTGACAGGCGAGCATGCAGAGAGTCGTGTGCGTGTTTCAAAATCGGGAGAATCAGGCTCCGAGCGGAAAATCGGCCAGGCGCACATGTATGGCGCCGTTGGGATGCAAGGTACTGGAAAAAAGGTGAAAGACCTTGACTTCGACGTCGCCTGCATCCATCTCAGCGCAATTGTCGAGGAAGTCACGAAGCCAATTTCTATCGGGGTGCTTCAACCGAGCGAGGGTGATGTGGGGACGGAATTGGGATCGAACATTGGTGGCCATATCTATTTTTGCGGCCCGCTCTACTGCAGCTTGAAGCGAAAAAAGTGGCGTACCCGCGCGCACACCGATCCATAACACACGGGGCTTTCGCATCGATGGAAATACGCCCGGCTTATCGATAGAGAACGAAAACGGCGATACCTGAATCTCGCCCAGTCTTTCAAGGAGGCGCGCCAATTCAATGTCGCCACAGTCGCCAACAAAACGGAGAGTCAGGTGATATTGGGCCGGTTGTATCCGGTGGACATCGTCGCGAAAGGGGACGAGCTCGGCGAGTCTTGCTTTGATCGTCGCGGGGAGGTCAATGGCCACAAACAGTCGGGGCATGGGGTAATAAAGGAGAGATCACGGATCTGGTCGAAATCAAAAAATACAAGACATGATATGCAGAACAATCTCATGTGGGCCGAACTGGTTGTGGCAAAAAAGGCGAATTGGTAATCGTTCAGCCCCAACGCCGATTTCATCCTGGGATCTCACACCCCGTTCCGAGAGACGTCCAAGCGTACCAGGTTTAACGCATTCGTAGAAACGTCCCAATGGCCTGGGAAATCATCCTTACACTTGTTCACGGCCTCCGGCGAACTCAAAAGCAAAGCATACCTCGGCCAAACATTTTTGATCATCAAAAAGAAACTGTGGACCCAATAGTGGAATCGGAGAAATTCTCCGGCTACATGCAATTATCGAATGTCAGGATACGCATCATTTTCCACTCAGCCGAGAAGCAGGCATCTGGCATCTATCATGGCTCCGTCATTTCCCTAACTGCTATGTTGTTTGATCCCGGCTCAAGGGGTTTTTGCCGGGGCAGGAGGGGCGACTTCAATATGGGTATTAGGAAAATGCCCAATATCGGGTACGAAGTTGTTCGAACCGGTCCTGCCCAGGACATGCTCTAAATCATGGAGCGACCGAGCCTCCATATGTAATTCTCCTTCCAATCGGTCGACTTCGATCTGGATGCTACGCCCTTCCGAAGGACGAAACTGGAACGAATTCGAGGATTGAAGCTGATAAACATGATTCCTGAGGCATCCATTCTTCTTCGACCAGATGCTAGCATTGCGGGCTGAACGCTCTATCAGAAGGTTATGCCGATTGATTCTCGGTGCGGCAGGAACTGAACGGTCAATATGGATCTGGACTCGTGGAAAACTACGCGCACATGCATGCCTATGGTGGTCGGTAAGGCGCGGGATCAACTCAGTTGTGATCAGGCGGTATAAATGGGCAGAGAAAAGGAGCAAGGCGACAATTCCCAGACCCATAACGAGCGAATTACGTGAAGACAGGGCTTGCTTCATATTGGACCTCTTCATAAAGATTAAACCGGGGTCGGCAGAGGAGTGTAAGGGTATTCTTGAGAGATGAAATCCCGAGGGATGTTACGGACCTATCTTGACGACAATGGGCAATTACCGACGCTACGTCAAAGCACGAGAAGAGTTACTCCGAAAGCCATGAAAATACGCTTCTTCAATCGAAAAAAACCCAAGTCGTTCTGTTGTGCTTATTGAAGAAATAACGAAGTGCGAGACCGAATATTGTGAGGGGGCGCAGAAAATATTTTTGCGAATTTCACCGAGCCTGGGTGATCGGCGTCCATCCCCGCGTCTAGAGCCCACACCTATTTACAGGATAGCGTAGCCGTCGAATACTGGTCGAGGTTAACTTGATCTTTAGCATGCCAGCACCAGAATTGCTGGCAGGGAAATTTGTTTTCGTATAACGCCCGCCCTACGATGACGGAATCCACTTTATAGCGGGCAAGGGATTTGATATGAAGGAGATCTTGATAACAACCCACGCCACCCGAGGCAGTGATGTGGGCACGCTTGAGGCGTTTTCCGAGTGAACGGTATGCCAATACGTTTGGGCCTTCAAGCGTGCCGTCACGGGCAATGTCGGTATACACGAAGCGCCTTACCCCCCTATCTTCCATGTCTTCGGCCAATTTCACAGCATCGAGCCCGCTTCCTTCTGTCCATCCTTCGACGCGCACTTCCCCTTCGTGTGCGTCGATGCCGACCGCGATAGTACTGCTGCCGAATCGCTCTATAGCGCGAGAAATAAGGTCTGGATCTCGGACGGCCGACGTGCCGATGACTACGCGATAAACGCCGAGCCCGATGGCGGCTTCAATGTCATCCAATGTTCGAAGCCCACCGCCGAGTTGAATGGGAATGTCGAGGGCTCTGGTTATGGCAGTGATCACAGCCCTGTTATGTTCACTTCCGCCGCGAGCTGCGTCGAGGTCAACTATATGCAGCGAGTGCGCATTCATTACCCGCCAAAGCTTGGCCATCTTTAGAGGGTCCTCAAAATAGACGGTCTCTTTTTCATAAGAGCCCTGGTAGAGGCGCACGCAACGCCCGCCGCGAATATCGATGGCCGGTATGATGAGCATGTTAATTCGAACTTGGTCGAGGATACTACAGGGCCTGTTCGGCGGTTGTTCCGGCCTCGAATTCAGTGTTAATCGATGGGATTAGGCCGTGTAATAAGGAGAGATCTGCGGTGCAGCGTTTCCATCTATCGTTCACTCTTTGAGCCGGCTCAGTTCCTCTGAGCGTCCGGTGGCGGTGGCGACCGCATTGATCAGCATCGTGCGGAGACCGTGCGATTCAAGGTCAGCTACGGCGGCGATGGCTGTCCCTCCGGGCGTGGTCACCTCGTCGCGGAGAATGGCCGGGTGTTTGCCCGATTCTATGACCAATTTCGCCGCTCCATAAACCGTCTGCGCGGCCAGACGAAAGGCCTGCTTTCGCGGGATGCCCTGCTTGACGCCACCATCAGTGAGTGCTTCAATGAACATATAAACGTAAGCAGGTCCACTTCCCGAAAGGCCGGTCACCGCGTCCATGATATATTCCGGTACTACTTCAACCCGCCCGACAGCCTCAAAAATTTGCCGCGCAATGCGAAGATGATCGTCCGTCGCCAGTGAACCGCCGGCAATGGCCGTGGCACCTTCATCCACGATCATCGGCGTATTGGGCATCGACCGAACCACTGGCAAATTTCGCCCGAAAGCCTTTTTAATAGCCTCTGTCGTCAGCCCGGCGAGGACGGAAATAATCATGGCGTTATCCGATACGTGCGACCGAATCTCCTCAATAACAGATGGTGCATTTTTCGGTTTGATCGCAAGTACAACAACCGTGGCATCCTCTACGGCTGTGCCATTGTCGGATTCAGTCCGGATACCCGGGAACTGTGTTCGCAACGCTTCAAGTGACGAGGGATTGCGCCGCGTCGCGCGGATTCTATCCGGGTCAAATTCATGGGCATGAAGGACCCCTCCGATAAGGGCCCGACCAATGTTTCCCGCGCCAATGACGGCAATGATTTGCTGGGTTAGCATGGTTTCTCGATCTAAGGAATAGGATAGGCCAAAGGTAGGTGTGAAGGAGAGTACTTAGAAGTGAAAATATCAATCTTATGAAAAGCGACTAGAATCTTGGGGTAAATAAACGGTGAAGGGTATCCCAAGGCATGGTAAGGCATTTTAAAGCGGCGCCGATTTTTTGTTTATTGAGGTTGCAAACCGATTCGATACCCTCAAATGAGGGAGAAAATGGATTTCGTGATGATTTCAAGACGTCGAACGAGGAATATTGCAACCCTCACTAAGAAAAGGCTTCATGTCTGATTCAAAATACAAACGCATCCTCGTTACCTCGGCATTGCCGTATGCCAATGGTCCCGTGCACATTGGACACCTCGCAGGCGCCTATCTGCCTGCCGATCTTTATTGCCGCTATCAACGTCTGAAGGGCCGAGATGTCGTTTATGTCTGTGGCTCCGACGAGTACGGCGTCGCCATTATGGTGCGGGCCCGAAAAGAGGGATGCCCACCCCAGGCCATAGTCGATCGGTACCATCCTATGATCAAGGATGCGTTTGAGCGCTTCGGAATGAGCTTCGATCATTACGGTCGGACTTCTTCCCCCGTTCATGCCGCCACAAGCCAAGATTTCTTTCGCCGTTTGGCCGAAAAGGACGTCTTTGAGCTACGCACCGAAGAGCAACTTTATGACCCGGAAGCTGAGCTTTTTCTTGCTGACCGCTTCGTGATCGGTACGTGCCCCGTCTGTGGGCGTGAAAACGCGTACGGTGACCAGTGCGAGCAATGCGGCTCCACGCTCAGCCCCAAGGAACTCATCAATCCCCGGAGCACGCTCACCAACGCCACCCCCGAGATGCGGGAAACTACCCACTGGTACATCCCATTGGGTGAGTTCCAGGCTGAACTCGAAGCCTGGATCGCTACGCACCCTGAATGGAAGCCCAATGTCCTCGGACAGGTGAGAAGCTGGCTAAATGAGGGGTTGAAGGACCGGGCTATCACCCGCGACGTGCCTTGGGGTGTACCGGTCCCTGTGGATGTCGCAGAAAAAATGGGTGTGGATGCAAAAGGCAAGGTGATCTACGTGTGGTTCGATGCGCCCATCGGTTACATTAGTGCGACGAAGGAATGGGCCGCCAAGGAGGGTGATCCCGAACGGTGGCGTACGTACTGGCAGGATGAAGATACCCGGCTCCTTCACTTTATCGGAAAAGACAACATTGTTTTTCATTGCTTGATGTTCCCAGCAATGCTCAAACGATATGGGAAGTTCGTGCTACCGGACAATGTCCCCGCCAACGAATTCCTGAACATCGAGGGTAGGAAGCTGTCGACGAGCCGAGGGTGGGCCGTATGGCTGCACGAATTCCTCGATTGCTTCCCGGCGGATATGCTCCGGTACAGTCTTGCGACGACGTTACCGGAGACGAAAGACGCTGACTTCAGTTGGGGCGATTTTCAAACACGAGTCAATTCTGAACTCGCCGACATCCTCGGTAATTTCGTTAACCGCACGCTAACCTTTGCCCGGCGCTTCGCTGCCGGCAAAGTGCCCCCGCTCGTGGCCCCGGGAGACCTTGACCGAGTGGCACTGGCTCGATTGGCTACGTTTCCCGAGCGAATTGGGGCAGCATACGATACATTTCGGATGCGGGAAGCTGTCTTTGAGACGATGAAGCTTGCACGAATGGGCAACAAGTATTTTAACGATACGGAGCCTTGGAATACACGGAAGACGGATCCTCAGAAATGTGCCAATACGATTCACGTCTCACTTCAATTGTGTGCCTCACTGTGTGTGTTGATGGAGCCTGTCCTTCCGTTCGCCGCTTCTCGGCTACGGAAAATGCTTGCTTTAAATGACGTCTTGACGAGTGAACCCGGCGCGACGGGCAATATTGGCTGGGATGATGCCGCCGCTCCGATTTTGGCCAATGGTCACGTCCTTGGCGAGGCGGAGATTTTATTCCAAAAAATTGAAGATGAGTCCGTCGCGGCTCAGATAAAGAAACTCAACGCTGTTGAAGAGGAGGCGGACGAACCAAAGGAACTATCCTTTGAGTCGCTAAGGGCACCTATCGCGTATGACGATTTTGCAAAGCTAGATATGCGTATCGGTACTGTAACCATTGCGGAGCGACTAAAAAAGTCGAAAAAACTCTTGCGTTTGGAAATTGACCTTGGTTTTGAGACGCGGCAGATTTTGGCAGGTGCCGCCCAACACTTTTCACCGGAAGAACTCCTCGGGCGGCGTGTGGTCGTGGTCGCCAATTTGGCGCCGCGAAAGATGATGGGGCTGGAAAGTCAGGGCATGGTGCTCATGGCCGAAGACCGCGATGGCCGACTCTCACTCCTCACCTCGGATGGCGAGAACGGAAGTCAAGTCAGTTGAACGTGAATGTTGTTCTCTGAGCGAAAAGGCATGCAAGGGGCGTCCTTGCGTTGAATGCTTGATATTCGAGCCTAACGCTTTGGGGAGCTTTGCGAACGCCTTAGCCCAGTATTCAATGCCGTATAATTTCCCAGACGAGATGTTTCAGTTCGGGGATGATGAGGCGGTCCAAGGCCAGTCGAACGGCGCCCGTCGAACCGGGGGTTGAGAAAATGAGAGTATTCCGGAAGACGCCGGCAGTGGCGCGAGAGAGCATGGCACCGGGACCAATGTCTTCATAAGAGAGCATGCGAAAGAGTTCGCCAAATCCCGGGAGCGTCTTTTCGAATAGTCCGGTGACGGCCTCATGGGTTGTGTCGCGGCGGCTTATTCCCGTGCCGCCATTGATGAGTACCGCTTCAACATCATCGGCGAGACCCTGCAGAAGTCGCGTGATTTCGGCTGGTTCATCGGGGAGGATATGATAGGAGACGACCGTGTGCCCGGCCGCCTCCAATTGATGCCGCATGAGGGAGCCGCTGGTGTCACTGGAATCCGTCCGTGTGTCGCTGACAGTGACGACCGCACATCGGACCGAGGTCTCGCGCGAATGCCGACTATGCTCCTCGTAACTCATGCGTATGGGAGTGATCGTCTGAATCAGGCAGTGGTTCACCAAACCACCGGGGTGGGTCATACCCTGCGCCACCCCATGGATGGCACCGAAGGATGCGATGTATAGCGAGAATAGTTCCTTTGATTATTCCATATCGCCTTAATGCCTCCACGGCGTACGTTGAGCACGTAGGCGAATAGCGGCACGTCGACGGAAAATGAGGAGAGATCACAAGTTGGTATACCCGAACTAATCCGATAAGGAGAAACCGCGGAAGTCGAGCAAATGAACGAAGCATAATAACATCTGGCGAGCGATCTGCGATAAACCAGGGAGGGAAACTTAATGCCGAAAACTAGGGAGGGTTCCGCTACCAGTCGCTGGCATGCGTCCGCATATGTGGTTCCGACGGGCGTTTAACCCGCCCGCTCATTCGGTTGGCAAATCGACGGCGCAAATCTTCAACGCTTACACGAGAATCGTGCTTCATTTTCTCAATCCGGCCAGTCACGCTTCGGGGTGCAGGATCCATTGTTTCGTCGATGCCATCGTAAAAAAGAAAGCGGTTGGGATCAACACCGAGTGCCCTGGAATCTAGCGGTCTTGTCTTCTTTGCCCAATCCGGCTGAATGGCTCCTGACATCGACACCGGGCTATAGAAATGGCGCACGGTGATTGGGAAAGGACGCTCCTTCGGGTCGGCTTGGTAAACGTCAAGGGCTACGGAGAGAGCGCTTCGCCACTCCGCCGATGCACTGTTCTGATTGAGACTCAGTATATAGGCGCGGCGCGGAGAGGGGGCGTTGAAGGCAGTGAATTGGTGGTCTTCGAGTACGACTTCTCGGTAAGAGCTGCCGCGAAACCCGGATTCTTTGCGGTTTCGGACGACCCACGCAACCAATCGCTGCTCATTGTTTTTGTCGCTTTCGGAATAGACACACCGCGCTAACCAGAGAACTTCATCCATCTCAATTGGGGAAAGTCGCCTTAATCGCGCTTCAAGATAACCGGTGGCGTGTACAGATGATGTCGTTGTGAAAGTCAGGAGGAACGCCATTGAGAAAGCAATCAGGTACGTTAGCATAATACAACAGATTGTAAAGAAGAAAGCCCTGTGCTAGTTTCTGCGGTGCAAAGGCTATTCCCGATCGACTGACCCGGTCCAGGGACGGCATTGATACGCAATGTCGCCGAAGGCAATACATGATTTAGGAAAAATGTTCGACACAAGGAAAAATGAGGCACTGACCTGCTCGATCTAGCATTGGATGATCGTCGTTTGATCCCTTATACTTGAACGATAGCAAAATCATAATCCCGACCCTGTTTCTTGGAAGCGAAGCGACCCGATGGGCCGCATGTATTGACAGATTTAGGCAATGTGAGCGCTCAGAATGAATTGCTTTTTCTACATGATCCAGATTTACCGGTAGCTGGAATTCAAATGATTATGTGACACTCGCATTCGGGATCGTTTAAATTCGAAATAGCGGTTGGGCGACTTTTTGGGGTGTGGCGGATCTAAATTTACGTACAAGGAGATCATGACCAGATGACCTTTCGTCCAAAAGTGTTCGGCATCGGATTCCACAAGACGGGTACAACTTCGCTCGCGACTGCACTTAAAATACTCGGATATCGGGTCACCGGACCCAACGGAATTGATAACCCGCGAATAGCCGAGGAGGCGTTGAGTACAGCCAAAGAACTGTTGGAGCAATATGATGCGTTTCAAGACAACCCCTGGACCGTGCTTTTTCGCGAACTTGACGTACTAGTGCCCGGGAGCAAATTTATTCTTACGACCCGCCGACCAGATGAATGGCTCAAGAGCGTCGTAAAACATTTCGGGAAAACCAAGACGCCGATGCGTAATTGGATTTATGGGGCAGGTTCACCCGTCGGGAACGAGGAACGGTACCTTTCGAGGTATAAGCGACACAATGACGAGGTCCGGGCTTACTTTGCAGATCGACCCGAAAGTTTGTTGGAATTGTCCGTTACGGATGGAGCCGGGTGGGACCGTATTTGCCCATATCTCGGTGCCCCAAAGCCCGTGACCCCTTTCCCATATCGAAACCGTGCGATAGAGCGTTCTTATTTTGGCGGGACAGCGATGCGCCTATTGCGTAAATTCGGCGGCGGTAGCTAAAGTTGTCTTTGCGGCTTGCCCCTACTCCCGGTCTAAATGCATTCTGAGCAAAAAGTAGACGGTCCCGAGCCTAACTCTTGTCACAAAAAAAAGGAATTTAAAATGCGGGGTTGGTCAGCAATATTTTGGCTGTCGATGCTTTCGAGCGTTGGACACGCTCAAGGCGTGGATTTGTCTTTCCTTCAGACGCGGGCAGAAGCTTCGAATTATCGGGAAACAACCCGATATAACGAATTGATGGGCTTCCTCGACGTCCTCGATCGTTCGTTTGATAAGATCCATCTAACAAATTTCGGCTATACTACGGAAGGCCGGTCACTGCCGCTGGTCGTCGTTGGAGATGTCGCCGATGCCAGTCCTGAAGCTGTGCGTGCAACAGGCAAGACACGGGTCTTTATTCAAGCCGACATCCATGCAGGGGAAGTCTGTGGCAAGGAAGCGATGCTCGTCATGTTGCGAGCCCTGGCAGCCGGGCAGCATGGGACCTGGCTGGATTCGCTAGTGCTTCTTGTTGCGCCCATTTATAACGCCGACGGTAATGAACGTATTAACCTCTATAATCGACCCCGGCAAAACGGCCCTGTTGGAGGAATGGGACAACGACCCAATGCAGACGGTTATGACCTCAACCGTGACCATATCAAGCTCGACACACCGGAGGCTCGTTCACTCGTTGGGTTCTTCAACGCCTATGATCCGCATGTCGTCATAGATTTGCATACGACCAACGGCTCGCGTCACGCTTATTATCTTACGTACTCACCACCACTCAATCCGAATACATTTGTGCCCATCGAAAACCTGCTGCGTGGAGACTGGCTTCCTTCGATAACCAAGGTAATTCGTGAGAAATATGGTTGGGAATATTATTACTATGGAAATTTGCCTTATCCCGGAATGAAAGCCGATCGCGGTTGGTATACTTTCGACCACCGTCCGCGATTCAACAACAACTATGTGGGGCTACGTAACCGATTTGCCGTATTGAGTGAAGCTTATGCGTATGCCACTTTCGAAGACCGGATCCATGCGACGCTGTATTTTGTCGAGGCATTGGTCGATTATGCACACAATCATGCAAGTGAGATCCGTGCTGTCACGGCAGCGGCAGATTCGGCTGTCGTGATTGGGACGCGTCTCGCCGTTCGTGCCCGGCATCACAAATCCGACCACCCTGTTGAGATTCTTTTGGGTGAGGCCTCGGAGACCAAAAACCCGTATACCGGGGATGTTATTTTGCAGCGGGAGGATGTACGTCACCCGGAACAGATGTTCGAATACGGTACATTCGAGCCCACCGAGACAGAAGTCGCCCCGTCGCGGTATTTTGTCCCGCCCTCACTTGCCGGCGTCACTGACCGACTGGATGCGCATGGCGTGCATCATTCAGTGCTCGTATCCGCCGATACGCTCGAAATAGAGCAGTTTCGTATTGACTCTACGCGAACGGAGGAGAAAGCCTTTCAAAAGCATCATCAACGGACCGTATACGGGGCGTACGAACCAGCGCGGGTCGTGCTTCCGGCGGGAACATGGGTAGTGCCCGTTGCACAGCCACTCGGCCGGCTCTTGTTTACGCTGCTCGAACCTCGCTCGGATGATGGTTTCGTGGATTGGAACGTGTTCGATGATGCCCTCAAGGTGGCAACCGTATATCCTATTTTTCGACAACGATAGGTAATTTCATTCCTGAGACGAAACTTAAAGCCGCTCGCAAGAACAAAAAGAACGTGTTTTGAACCATCGAATACATGGGCAAATGAAATGGGAGGCCTGGACAGCTGGAGTCTAACCGAGATGGAAGGAGGAACGCCATGAGATTAAGGATAGGACTGATTCTGTTTTTGGGCCAAATATGCTCGTGGCAACTCGTGGCAGGTCAAGTGTTGACGCCGGCTTCTGCCGAGACTGTCCTTCAAGCGGTTCGAAGTAGTCATGCAAAAGTAAAGGTGGTCAATATGTGGGCGACCTGGTGCGGGCCATGTGTGGAAGAATTTCCCGACATTGTTCGCCTCGGTCATCAATATGCAAAGCAAGGGCTGTAAGTATCCTTTGTTTCCACCGACTTTGAGGAGGAGGAATCCGCGGCAAATGCTTTTGTGAAAAGGCAAGGCTGGGCGGAGCCGTCATTCATCAAGGCCGAAAAGGACGACGCTTTTATTAATGCGTTTAGCAAGGATTGGTCGGGTGCGGTCCCGTCAACATTCATTTATGATAGTACGGGGAATCTGAGTATTTTTTGGGAAGGAAAGGTCACCTATGATCAGCTTGTGGAACGGGTATCGCCGTTGCTTGGCGAGAGAGTAACAAAGTGAAAATCGACAACAAGTGGCAACTGTTCGGGCCGTTCGAACGCTGAATTTCGACCATTACGTTGCCAACGTCGAATTGAAAAAGCGCAAAATCCACATGGCAATGCTCGGCGGTTAGGTGCGTTACCAATTGAGTCCTAGGATTTGCGTTGAGACGTGTCGGTGCACAATGAATGTTTAGCACACGGCTTAAGACCGTTTGACGTTTTGAGCCTGGCGAAACGACGAGTAGTGAAAGGTGGGATGTGGTTGGCCTTCTTTTTCAATTTTAGCCTAAGGGAGCCACTGGCATCGTGGAGCGATGATTAAGGGTGCATTTATTTTTCGAGGATTGTCAGGCAGAGATACGTGTGAGCGGATCATTCTATTAACGGGTACATATCGTAGCTTCTTTCTACACTGAGATGTGTCGTGAAATGGAAGACACAAACGACATGATTAGTAAGTACAGTCACGGGAGACTGCGGATCTATTCGGTGGCTTTTTCGACCCTGTTACTGCTATCTACACTAGGTACGTCTGGTTTTCATCATTTGGCTGCGGCTAACCCTTCGGGAATTTGTCTTGAACTGTTTCGGGAGTCCGAATCAGCGAAACTAATCATTGAGGACAGAACCCTGACCGGTGTTAAATCGTCATCGGAAACTTCAATACCGGTTACGAAGGACAAGGAATCGTCTCTTTTTGAACGACCTGCATTTCTTCTCATTGTTTACCTCTGGTTGTTGACTATCGTAGCAACCGGTGTGTTTCTATGGTTTCGGGGTCGACGTTCTCTCTGGCAACAGCGTAGTCGTTACCGAACACTTGTTGAGAATGTGTCGGATCTCATCACGGTGCTCGACGGGGATGGGACGATCCGATACGTCAGCCCTTCTTCGAACCATATTTTGGGACGTAGTCCGAATCAGGTTCAGGGCACAAAATTTTCTGATTGTATTGATGCAGAAGATCGTCAGGAATTTCAGAAGCTACTGGATCGATCCGCCGATCAATTGCAGCGAGCCGGCGCATTGTCGTTTCATATTGTCAATAAGGAGGGTGTGGCATTAGTCCTCGAAGCCGTGGCAACCGTCCTGTATTTTGAAGAGGAACGACTGATCGTAGTGAATTTCCGCGATATTACGGACCGTGTGCGTACGGAAGAAAAGGTCAGATTGCTGAATAGTGATCTCGAATGTCGCGTTCGCTCTCGTACCCTCGATCTTCAAAAAGCCAATGCCGAATTGGATGCATTTTGCTCGTCCATCTCCCACGATTTGCGCGCTCCGCTACGCGCAATACTTGGCTTCTCATCCATCCTCGAAAAGAGATTGGATGACCAAATAGACGCCGAAAGCTTCAAATACTTGAAGAACATTGGAGAAGCTGGTGAACAGATGAGCCGTCTGATTCAGGATATGCTCGAGTATGCAACACTTGGTCTGGAGGGAATCCATTTGGACGAGGTCTCGCTCGGTGACGTTTTGCAGGACGTGATCAGCACCCTTTCGACGGACATCGAAAAATGCGCAGCGCAAGTGGACTACCCGAATGAACTCCCTGTAGTTGTAGGGAATCGAACGCTTTTTGAACAAATATTTCGCAATCTTCTAGGGAATGCGTTAATCTATGTTCGTCCGAACCGCGCTCCCCGCGTGCAAATTCACTGTGACGTCCGGGAATCAGATGTATTGATTGCGGTTTCCGACAATGGTATCGGTATTAATGAAGGAAATAAGGAAAGAATTTTTCGGATGTTTCAACGACTTCACTGCCAATAATATTATCTCGGAACTGGAATTGGACTGGCGCTGGTAAAGAAATCAGTTGGTCTCATGGGCGGGGAGGTTTGGGTCGAGTCGACACTGGGAAACGGCAGCACATTTTGTTTTCGGATACCCCAGAAATCAGTGGTGGATGGAGAGCCGGCTGCGCGGATCAAATAAATTCCACTTGCTGCCAATGATTGAGGGCAATGATAAAATTGGGGTGCAAGTTTTGAAAAACGTGATGCACATACTACTTATTGACGATAATCCGATGGACGTGGAACTCGCCGTAAGTGCGTTGAAAGAAGTTGATAGTCGACCCTCGTCGACGGGTAACAATCTTGATGTCAAGTATACCATTTCAGTAGTGATGAACGGAGAGGAGGCGCTTGACTACGTTTCCAATCGTTGTTCGTATGAGGATCAGAAGAAGTATCCATTACCCAATATTATTTTACTCGATTTGAAGATGCCCGGTGTGGATGGGTGTGATGTGCTTCGCCACATTAAGCAGATGCCTTACATAAACCGAGTGCCGGTCGTAATGCTCTCCTCGTCCGCAGAAAAGGAGGATCGGATGCGCAGTTACGAAGCGGGCGCAAGTAGCTATCTTGTAAAGCCAACATCCTTCGAATCATTCACGGATATGATGGCAATCCTTCTTTCGTATTGGGGTCGTCATAATGTTCGTCCACGCGTGTGACCGGGCATCCATCATACAACTATTTTCCGGGAATCGTCATCCTTGAGGACTGATAACTGAACATGAGTGAGGCGCGCGTATTTCTAGTCGACGACCACCCGGTAGTCCGTGAAGGTATCGGCCGGCTCATCGACAGAGAGCCTGACCTAATGGTCTGTGGTGAGGCGGAAGATGCAACTGCGGCTCAGGCGGGAATAGATACACTCAGACCAGATATTGTAATCATTGACCTGTCTCTCAAAGGATCATCCGGTCTTGATCTGATACAGGAGATCAAGACGCGTTGGCCCGAAATGCGCATGCTTGTCCTCTCGATGTACGACGAAGTGTATTATGCGGAACGGGTGCTCCGAAACGGAGCTATGGGTTATGTGATGAAGCAAGAGCCGCCTCGAAAAGTGCTTGACGCAATCCGGCACGTGCTTATGGGTGGCGTCTACGTAAGTGATGACGTTTCTGGGCGGATACTAAAAGGTATGGTTGGGCCCCGAACCGGCCCTTCGTATTCCTACGATCTATTGAGCGACCGCGAGATACAGGTTTTTTGCCTCGTTGGCGAAGGATTGACTTATCCGGACGTTGCGACGCGCCTAGCGCTAAGCGTGAAGACCGTTGAATCTCATGTCGAACGCATCAAGGAAAAACTTGATTTGCATAGCGGCCGAGAATTACTTCTTCGTGCGGTAGAGTGGGTATTGCGTTCGGGCGGGAAGGTCTGAGGTGCCGCCGAGGCTCATTCACCTGCCTTTTGTAAGTCCACAGCCCGCCACATATACCAGCTTGCCACGCTCCGGAAGGGACGCCACAATTCTCCGTGTGCGACGAGGGTGGCCGGCGTGGGGAGTTTGTCGAGCCCATAAGTAAGCATGAAGCCCTTGCGGACCCCGAGATCGGCGGCGGGGAGAACGTCCGGGCGGCCTAACCAAAACATGAGAAACATTTGAACTGTCCACGGGCCGATACCACGTACCTGTATCAAGTGTTCGATAATGTCGTCGTCTCGCATTTTCTTCAATACGTCTAACGGTGGGACGATCCCTTCGAGCGTCTTCGCAGCCAAATCTTTCACTGCCGCTACCTTCGCCCGCGACAGACCAGCGCCCCGAAGGGCCTCATCTGAAATCTCAGCCATCTGTGCTGGATCGGCCATCCCGCCGTCAAAAAAGAGGGCCTCTACGCGCCCGTGGATAGTCGCTGCCGCTTTGCCGGAAAGCTGTTGGTAGATAATGGACCGCGTCAGCGCTGAGAAGGGGCTCCGTGCTTGCGGCAATTCCCGTGGAATCGGCCCGGCCCGCTCAATCAGAGTTGCCAGGTGCATATCAACGCGGGTCAAAGTGAGAAGGGCTTCGTCCGGGTCGTAGGGGAGGGAATGCATATGGCAGGCGGCGGGTTCGAGAAGCTCTACGAAGGTAGTCTTTTCACCAAACAGTTGCCGAGAGAGTATTGTAGGGAGGAGTAAAGGAATATTAAAAGACATTGGTCGGGAAACCGACTGATGCAAAGGCGTACTCGGTTGTACCGACAACAAAAACTTTTTCTATGCCGGACCTCTTTCTGTTATTTGTGATGGGCTTTCTGGGCAGCGCCCACTGCATCGGGATGTGCGGAGGCTTCGTGCTGGCACTAACTCAGGTAACGGCCCGGAGCGAACGCCTCATTGTCCACCAAATCCTTTATTTTACTGGAAAGACCGTCACGTACGCTCTCCTCGGGGCATTTGTTGGCGCTAGCGGTGCGGCGATCACGGGGCTCTTTCAAGGGATGCAACAGGTACTTAGCGTCGCAATTGGTTTTTTGCTCATCGGCCTTGGTCTGGGATTGCTCGGAATGTTTAGGCGCTTTTCACTTCCGCGCCTCCGCCGGCGTCGATGGTCACTCGCTTCGGTAATGGCTCACCTTCTTCGTGGGCATCGGCCGAGCGGTTCATTCGGTCTGGGACTCCTCAATGGCCTTTTGCCGTGCGGGCTCGTTTACGCAGCCCTTGCCCACGCGGCCGCCACCGCCTCAGTGTTGACAGGGACCGTCTCGATGGCCGTTTTCGGCGCCGGCACGCTCCCCGCGCTGGGAATGCTGGCGGTCCTAGGGCCTCGCTTCAGCCCGGGCGGACGTCTGTGGGTGAACCGCATCAGCGGCGTCATGATAGTGCTTCTTGGTATACTCACCATCATACGCGGAACGCCTCTCATGCCATTTCTCCTTCATCAGATGTGAGGTTCGCATCGATAGGTATCGACTTTCAATCGACCGGTGGCCTGTCTTTCTTGTCAGATTTCGCCTCGTCGTCGAAGAGCATGCGGATGGCCGGTGTACGCACGTCATCGAACTGACCCGTTTTGACAGCCCACACAAATGCTCCCACGCCTGCTGCTGCCAAAAAAAGGGCGACTGGGACAAGGAGGAATAGGATATTCATGAGCTTAACGTACGAATACGAGAGGGTGGGTCGGTGCCTGGTGATTCGCGCTCAACCTCGCTTTCAACGTCCTTCGGGCGCAAAATCTCCTCTTTCCTACGTGAAGCTTCGGTTGTGTCCACAGATACCCATTCTTGAAAATGACGTGCAAGCTCAAAGAGCAAGACAATCATGAGAAGGCGGGAATTAAGTACGACAGCGAGTGGCTTCGATCCCCACCTTCGAGGCGAGGACATACCGTAATGAACCGTATCTCTAGAGAGACGGTATGAAATGAGGAGCATCGAGCTGCAAACGAAGTTCCGCCTATGGCAGGCACAAGCACCTCCACGAAGCAAAGGAAGACATCTCAAAATAATATCCATGGTTCAACCCCTGGCGAGAACAATTGACGCATCATATCGAACGCTACGATGCGGCACGGCCTTCCCGGAACGACCGTTGTGTGATTGACGACAAAACCACAATTAGCGAACTGACGGGCATGGCCACCGCCGCTACAAGTGGATTGACCAGCCCGGCCATTGCGGCCGTCGCTCCGGCCACATTGTAGATGAGCGAGACGCCCAGATTACGGCGGATCACGCCCATCACTCGACCGGCACCGGTGAACAATTGGGCCAGCGGCTGAAGTCCACCGCGGGTGAGAAAGATATCGGCCGCCACCAAGCCGGCGGTGCTGCTTTTTTCTACGGCAATGCCCACGTCGGCCGCTCGCAGCGCCGCCGCGTCGTTGACGCCGTCACCGATCATGGCAACGGTGGCGCGGTCGTCCTCTTGAAGCGCGGCAATGAACGCCCGTTTTGCCTCGGGGCCGACACCACCGCGTGTTCTCGCATCAGAGATTCCGAGCGCCGAGGCCACGGACTTTACGACTTCATGGTGGTCGCCTGAAAGGAGATAGACGGTCTTCCCGCTCGACTGTAGCCCGTGAACGAGCGCTTTGGAATCGTCCCGGATGCGATCCCCGAAAGCGAGCGTGGCACTGTATCGGCCATCAATGGCGATCCCTACGGGTGTCCGGCCCTCGGCGGCATGAACGTGAGCCCGTTTAATCGCTTGAGGATCCGGGCATTCGAGACATTCTTCTACCCAACCCGGTCGTCCGACGACGACGGCATGTCCGTCCACGATCCCCAGGATGCCGGATCCGGGCGTGGTGGCGATCCCTTCGACGGACGAATCGGATTCCGTTGGGAACGCCCGCCGGAGGGCATGCGCAAGTGGATGGTCACTGTGGGCCTCCAGTGTGGCAGCGAGATTAATGGCGCGAACGTCGCCTGAAGATGCCACGAGTGTGAGGGTTCCTTCAGTTAGTGTCCCGGTCTTGTCAAGCACGATCGTATCGACCCTTGTGAGCTGTTGAATGGTTTCCTCTGTCTTGATAAAGACGCCGGTATGGGCTGCATTTCCCGTGGCCACGGCCATGGCGAGAGGCGTTGCCATGCCGAGCGCACAGGGGCACGTGATGACGAGTAAGGCCACTACGTGGAGGGGGGCGGTCGTGGGGTCGAGGAACAGCCAGAGCACGGCCGTTGCAAGAGCGAGCACGAGGACGGCGAGTACAAAATATCCGCTCAGTCGGTCGGCGAGGAGGATAACGGGGGCGCGGTGGGCGGAAGCATCCTGCACCCACGCCAGTATCCTGCCGACGCGGGTTTCATCGCCCGCTGCCCGGACGATGACGTGGATCGGGGTCGTGAGATTGGTAGCACCAGCGGCCATTGTATCGCCACGTCTAAGACGAGCGGGGCGGCTTTCGCCCGTGAGCACGGCGATGTTGACGGATGCCGCATCGCTATCCAACAGGCCGTCTACGGGAATCACCTCGTCGGCCGGAACGAGGACGCGGTCACCGGGCTGAAGGGTTGCGGTCGGGACCATTTCCACGCAGCCATTCGAGTCGAGCCGGCGAGCCATTGACGGGATAAGCGAAAGCAATCGTTGGGAGGCATCGCCTGCGAGGCGACGGCTGCGTATCTGAAGCCAACGGGCCGTGAGCAGCGCCGCGATGAGTACCGTGATTGAATCGAACCAGATATCACCCCGCCCCGTCGCCGTGGCCCACGAACTCTGTCCAAATCCGACGAGGATGCCGAGGGCGATGGGAGTGTCCATGTGGAGATGGCGAAGCGAGTTTCGGTGGATGGCTAGCCGAACCGAAGCCGCAGCCCGTCGAAAGAATTCGCTTCCACCGTAAAGCACGGTTGGAAGAGCAAGCCCCAAACTCAGCCATCTCGCCGCCATGCCCAGAAAGGGATATTGAGCGGAATTGAGGCCGGCGTAGAAGCTGAAAGCGATCAACATCACATTGCCTGCAAGAGCCCAGCATACGCCCACTTTTTTCAGTAATCGGCGCTCTTCGCCGGTGCGACGGTCTTCACCTCCACGCGCCGGGTTGGCCTGATAGCCCACGTGAGCCAGCCACCGGGCGATGTCGGAGAGGGCCACTTGCCCGGGCTTCCACGTCACCGAGAGCCGGGCGCGGGGCAAGTCGAGGCGGGCCTCACGCACGCCTTTTACCTCATACGGTAACCTTTCTACCAGCCAGACACAGGCGGCACAATGAACGCCTTCGAGAAAGAGCTCCGCCGTCAGGTTCCCCTCATCCGATCGGACGGCATGCTCGGAGAGAAAGGCCTCGCTGTCTAGTTCAGACAGAAGCAACGGGTTGACGCCGGTTTGGGCGGGCACGGCATTCACCGGTGTGAGGTCTCTCAGCCGGTAAAACGTGTCATCGAAGCCTGCCTGACGGAGTGTATAGTACACCACCCTGCACCCCGAACAACAAAAGTATGGGCCACTGTCTGCCGGGTGTTTCCCTATCGGTAGGCCACAGTGGGCACAATGCACTTCGATGGGAATGTAAGGGGCGAGATCAGTGACGGGATTCATGGCATATGCCCCCAGAGCTAGGGTACGAGGTCATGGCGAATTGACCGAATGAAATGTTGGGAACCATGTCGGGCATCGATCTCGAAGTCCCATAGCCCCTCGCGCATAAGAGTTATCGAAAGCAGGTAGGCACCGGGCGTGTTGGAAACTTGTCGCAAGGGGGCTTCCATCACGGCTTTTACCCACTGCGGACGAAAAGCGCGAACCCGACCTTCGAGGTTGGCTAGCGGGTTATTATTGCGGTCCACGATAAAAAACTGAACATCGCGCGTCGAAATGCCCGGCGATTGTGGCAGCAAAGTGACGGAAACATGCCAGCCTAGATCGGTATCCGCGGCCTCTTCGTCAGCATGATGATCCCAATCCACCGCCTTCTGATAATAATGCTCCACAACCTGCGCACCACCGTCGGAGCGGGCCAGGAAAAAGGTGCCGACAGAGGTGATCACGCTCATCATGAGTAACGCGATCACAAAGAGTGGCCATCCGATATGAGGTGGAAGGATTGATTTCATAGCGGTGTTTTGGAAAGCCTATTGGCGCTGTCAGGGCGAGGGGCCGAGAAGCGTAAAAGAGGTTTCGATCAGCGTATTGTCGGAGAACGAAAGGTGGAAGGAAGCGGTGCGCTTGTCGGTCGTGAATGCCGTTCGGGGAAGGATGACCCATGCCTCGGTACGTTTCATCTCGCCCGGCGCCAGGGTGATGGGTGAGACGCCGACAATACGAATCTCCATATTTGCCGGCGAGACAGGCTTGATGTCGAACGACGACGGCAAGCCCGTCTGATTTCTGACGCGAAACCGTAGTCGGTTGGCAATGCGGCCGTCGGGGAGGACCATGTATGGGTCGCCCACACTACGCCCCACATCGATGTCGTAATTGCTGCGCATCGCAAGGGTGGCGACCAGCGTGACCGCAAGCCCGAGCCAAACCACGAGGTATAGGATTGTTCTCGGGCGCATCAAGCGGGTTCTTTTGCCCGCGAGGTTGTTTTCGGAGGTGTAACTGATCAAACCAGGCGGCTTGCCAATATGTGCCATGATGTCATCGCACGCGTCGATGCACTGCGTGCACGTGATGCACTCCATCTGAAGCCCTTCCCGGATGTCGATGCCGGTCGGACAGGTTCGAACACAGGCACCGCAGTCGATGCAGTCACCTTGCGCGGGGATCACACCGTCGGCTTCCTTTTGAAGCTTTGCCTTCGAGCGCCGGGCGCGTGGTTCGCCCCGCGTTGGATCATACGAGACAATCAGGGAATCCGGGTCGAGCAAAACCGACTGCATCCTGGCATACGGGCAAGCAATGGTGCACATTTGCTCACGGAAATTGGCGAAATCGAACATCACCAACCCGGTGGTACCAGCCATCAAAACAAAGAAGCCCCAGTGATCTCGGGGTTTATCCAGCATCCATTCGACGAGGTGATGCCATCCGACAAAATAGGCGACGAAGGTGTGAGCGAGCGCCAGCGAGATGATTAAATAAATGCCGTATTTTACTACCTTACGCCACGCTTTGTCAGGTGTCAGGGGTCCGTCATCGCGCCGTTTACGAACATGTTCCTTGCCTTCAATAAGCCGTTCGATAGGGCGATACACAAATTCAAGATAAACGGTCTGTGGGCAAGCCCATCCGCACCATACTCGCCCGAGCAGTGCCGTCCCAATGATCACGGACAGGATAATGAGGATCAACGTCATCATCAGGAGAAGCGTATCCGTGGGATAAAAGATGATGCCGAAAAGGGCGAATTCGCGGTGTATGAAATCAAGTAAGACTGCCGGATGGCCGCCAATGGGTACGACCGGCAATGCGAAATACAGAATGATCAATATCCAGCCGACGATCTTCCGACGCCTGGCAAAAAAACCCTCGCTGAGGACTGGGTACATCCAGCGCCGTTTACCGTCGCTCGTCCACGTGCTCAATACCGTCTCCGGCGATTCGAGCACGCTAACCTGTTCGCCCAGTCCTTTCGTTGAACCCATCTCAGCGATCCTCTCTTCCAATTGCCTTCGAAACCAATTCCCGATTCGTCATCTGGCGAACACGTATTTCGTCACTCGTATAACTTACCTTGCGGCGCCTTGGCATTGGGCGGGTTGGTGCCTTCGATCGACCGAATGAACGCGATCAGTTGTGCCCGTTGTTCTGGCGAGAACATAGCCTCCCAGGGCGGCATGCCTTTCTCAAGAACACCTTTTGAGATGGTGTTAAATAAATCTACGTCGGACTCGCCGTGCAGCCAATACTTGTCCGTCAGGTTCGGGCCGATGATGCCCTGACCCTGTTCTCCATGACACGACTTGCACTGTTGGGCGAATAGAATACCGCCGGCGGCAATTGCCTCGGGTTTGCCGAGGTAGGATGTGAGTGTAGTCGGGTCGGCCACAAAAGCGGGATGGGCCGCGGCATACGTGTCTTTGATAACTTGTAGGTCTTTTTCGCTCTCGATGAGGTCGCCTTCATACGTGTTGATGTATCCGAAAACGTGGACACCGAGAACATAAATCGGGGCAAATGCTATGCAGGCCACAAAAAGCCAGACCCACCAGGCGGGCATCGGATTGTCAAATTCCTGTATCCCGTCGTAACTGTGCCCCTCTATCGTAACATCCCGTCGGTCGTCACTGGAGTCGGGGAAATTGGCAGCGTCCATATCTATGATCGTTCGAGCTGGTTTTAGTCAATATCGCGGAGTGAAAAGGCCTTGTTTGGGCGAGATTTATTCACCTGCCAACGGAGGATCATTCAGTGGCAAACGCTTTGCGTGGTCACGTTCGGCCGGTTTCAGCATCAGGACGCGCATCAAAATCAAAATGAAGGCGACCATGAACGAGATCAAACCAATCTGGGCGAACAGGCCGGTCTCAAGGCCGTGAAGGACTTCTTTCATCATGGCGATTACCGGTTTCTATCAAGTGAAGTGTCCGCGGTTCGAGCCGCTTTTATATCTTTTCCCAAACGTTGAAGGAATGCCACGAGGGCGACGACTTCCTTGTTTTGCAACCCCTTCGGGCCGCCTTGTGACGCAACATCGGTCGCGATGGTCGCGGCTTGCGCCATGGCATTTTGAACGGCACCGTCAATATCTGCGTCGGTATACGGGACGCCTACGGTGCGGAGTTTGTGCAACTTGGTTTGCAAAAGGGAGAGGTCGAGGTCGTTACGGAGCAACCAGTCATAAGGCGGCATAATCGACCGCGGGCTCGTTGAACGGGGGTCCTCGAAATGGCGGACATGCCACAAATTGGGGTATTTCCCACCCACGCGCGCGAGATCTGGTCCGGTCCGTTTTGAACCCCAGAGGAAAGGGTGCTCGTAGATGGTTTCACCGGGTTTGGAGTATTCACCATAGCGTTCGATCTCGTCCCGGAATGGACGTACCATTTGTGAGTGACAGTTGTTACAGCCCTCCCGGATGTACAAGTCACGGCCCTCCACCTCGAGCGGCGTAAATGGCTTTATGGTGGCTATGCGGGGCACATTGCCCTCCATAAGCACCAGAGGTACAAACTCCACGACACCACCTACGAGAATAGCGAGCGTTACGAGGATGGTGAAAACCAGCGGCCATCCTTCCAACGCTCGGTGTTTTCCGGCAGAATGAATAAATCTTTTCATGGTTTTCAGGGCAAAACAAAGTCAAGGGGAAATACGTCGGGCGTATCAGCCGGCTACCGGCATCGAAAACGTCGGGTCGGGTAATTCTGCCGGGGCTCCTCGCATCGTCATGATCAAATTGATGCCCAGCATGATCATACCCGAAAGATAGAGCGTCCCGCCCACAAACCGCACCCAGTACATCGGGATGATCTGAACGACCGTTTCGACGAAATCGGGGTAGAGGAGCCGCCCGGATTCGTCGAAGGCACGCCACATGAGACCCTGCGTGACGCCGGCGCTGTACATCGACATTACGTAAAGGAGCATCCCGATCGTTCCGACCCAGAAATGCGTGTTTGCCAGACGAGGGCTCCACAATTCGGTACGCCATAACCGCGGAAGCAGCCAGTAGATCATTCCGAAAATCATAAAACCGTTCCAGCCGAGGGCCCCGGCATGAACATGCCCGATGGTCCAATCGGTATAATGGCTCAGTGCGTTTACGGTTTTGATGGAGAGCAACGGTCCTTCGAACGTGGACATGCCATAGAATGTGATGCCGATGACAAACATTTTGAGCACCACACTTTCACGCAACTTGTGCCAGGCACCACGAAGTGTGAACAGGCCGTTGATCATACCTCCCCACGACGGCATCCACAGCATCACTGAGAATACCATTCCCATGGTGGCTGCCCACTCGGGAATTGCAGTGTAAATCAGGTGGTGCGGCCCAGCCCATATATAGATAAAGATCAGACTCCAAAAATGAACGATGGACAGTCGGTACGAAAACACAGGTCGGTCGGCGGCCTTCGGGAGGAAGTAATACATCAGGCCCAGAAACGGCGTCGTCAGAAAAAATGCCACGGCATTATGGCCGTACCACCATTGTACGAATGCATCCTGCACTCCGGCGAAGATTGAATAACTCTTAAACAGGTTGACCGGGATTTCCAGGTTATTGCCAATATGGAGTACAGCTACCGTGATGATCGTGGCGATGTAAAACCACAGCGCCACGTACATGTGGCGCTCACGACGCTGTTTGAGCGTCATGAAGAAATTTACAGCGAAAATCACCCAGACGACAGTGATGAGGATATCGATGGGCCATTCGAGTTCGGCATATTCATGGCTCGAATTGAAACCAAGCGGAAGCGTGATGGCGGCCGAAACAATGATGAGTTGCCAGCCCCAGAAATGGATTTTGCTCATCAAGTCACTGAACATCCGCGCTTTACAGAGCCGTTGGGTCGAATAGTAAATGGCGGCGAAGATGGCATTCCCTGCGAAGGCGAAAATGACCGCATTTGTATGGAGCGGCCGCAATCGGCCAAAACTGAAGTATTCGCCCATATTGGCCTGCCAGTATGGCAACTGAAGGGCAATAAGTACGCCGACCAACATGCCTACAAATCCCCAGAAGACCGTCGCGAGGACGAACATACGGACGGTCTTCTCATCATAGGAGAATACCTCTATCGAGGTGGCGAAATCAGGGCGCACGCCGTCGGCCGTCTCTTTCGTATTCATATAGATGAAATTCTTTAAAGGAAAACGGGGACGTGTCCGCGTCTCCCGTCCAACATTGTTCGGACGAATATACAATTCCCGCTTTCGCCGTTTTTCCTAATTTACCCCTACTTATCGTGTAGGTAAAATCCCTTCGTGCTTGAGGGGGTTGCATTTGCCGTCTTTTCTCCGCTTGTGAGAGATTGCCCTACAGTGGCTCTCGGGGTTGCCTTGCTTCCCCTGATCGGTCTAAAGAGTATAGTATTAGTGGATTATTAAGAGCACTCCGGATTCACCGCATGACCCGGACTTCACGGGGGATCATAAAATCGAATCGTGAAATGGAGCATACAGATATTGATACAAAACGGATTATGATTGTGGACGATCACCCGTTAATGCGGAAAGGATTGGCCATGACATTGGAAGTGGAATCAGATTTACGGGTATGCTCGCAAGCAGAAGATGCCGAGCAAGCTCTCGAATTGATCCGCGGGGAAAAATTGGACCTTGCCATCGTAGATATTTCATTGCCGGGAATGAGTGGTCTTGATCTCATTAAGCACTTTCGGATGATTGCTTCCGGAATGGCTATTCTGGTTGTTTCGCGGCATGAGGAGACGCTCTATGCAGAACGCGCCATCCGCGCCGGTGCCCGCGGGTACGTAATGAAACTTGAAGCGGGTATGGTTATCGTCAAAGCCGTTCGGCGCGTACTCTCAGGCGGAATCTTCGTAAGTGAGGAAATCAACGAGCGATTGTTGATGGGTATTGCCGGGGGGCATCGACAATTTGCCCAATCGCCCATGGAAGTGTTGAGTGACCGCGAACTTGAGGTTTTTGAACTGACTGGCCGCGGTCTGGGCACGAGAGAGATAGCGGAACGGCTTCATTTGTCGATAAAAACCGTCGAATCCTATCGAGCCCGTATCAAGAGTAAACTGAATCTCGGCAATGCGGCGGAACTCATGCAACACGCAGTACAGTGGGTAGAAATGGGTGATTCCGGCCCAAGAATGGCGCCCATTGGAACATCATAACACCCTCGCTTTCTTTTCTGAATCTCTGAACTGTTCGTCGGTAACGAAGGGCTGATGACAACCGGTCAAATCTTAGACTTACAACTTCCGAGATGAAATTGAACGGATTTTTTTGGGAAGGTTTTTCGGGCGGCGCAAATCAGAATGAGTCGAAGTGAGGCGGAATGACTGGAATCAGCTGGAGTATTACTCTCAAACCGGCATACCTCCGTGGGACGGGACGAGCATGTAGCCAAGGGCCAGCGTGCGATAGGCAGCAAGTTGATGCTTTTTCCAGGCCTCATTCCGTCCCAATTCTTCTGCCATAAGCCGAACGACTTCCGGCGCGGCCTCCAGGCTTGCACGCGCATCAAGCAACAACGAGCGTGTCCGCCGGGACAAGACATCTTCGATCGTACGCGCCATCTCGTGTCGCACGGCCCAAACGACCTCGCCTCGGAAACAACGAAGTCGGTGGTGAAGGGGCTCATCCCATCCGGGCCGCTCGTGCAAAACCTGTTGAACGGCTGGCGCATCCGCGCCATACGCGGCGAGCGCCCCCAGAGAGGCTGCGTCGGGGTGCCAACCGTGGAGGTGAAGGTCCTTGGTTTGGCTCTGGCGTTCTTCAAGTTGCGCAATCAACGCGGCCTGATCGACGGTGTCTTCGGCCATTCTACGGTACGTGGTCCACTTTCCGCCTGCGATGGTGAGCAGTCCGGAGCGGGAAAGGTGAAGTGTGTGGTCGCGGGAGAGGGCTGCGGTGTTCTCCCCTTCTCCCGCGCTGACGAGCGGCCGAAGCCCGGCGAAGATGCTGCGCACGTCCTCGGGTGCAGGGTCATTGACGAGGTATCGACCCGCGTGTTTGAGGAGAAAACTCACTTCTTCGGGGAAAGCCCGGGGTTCCAAAACGGGCGCTTCGACCGGCGTATCCGTGGTGCCGAGCACGACGCAGTCGTGCCACGGGATCGCGAAAAGCACGCGCCCGTCGTCCGTGTGGGGAACCATGATGGCGGTATCGCCTGGGAGAAAAGAGCGATCGATGACGAGGTGGACACCTTGGCTCGGCTGTATCATCGATTGGGCCTCGGGGTCGTCCATCCGTCGAACAGCATCGCTGAAGACGCCCGTCGCATTTACAACGGCTTTGGCCCGCAGCGTGTACACTTGCCCCGATTCGCCGTCCTCTGCGGTTACGCCGGATACCATTTCGTCGTCCTTTCTCAACCCCGTGACATGGAAATAATTCAACACGGTGGCGCCGAGGTCCGCGGCCGTCTGAGCCATGTTTATTGCCAACCGGGCGTCGTCGAACTGCCCGTCATAATAGATGACGCCGCCGCGAAGCCCCTCGGGTTCGATGGTCGGCAATCGTTCGAGCGTCTCTTCACGGGTCAGGTTGCGAGATTTGCCGAATCCCTCGTTCCCCGCAAGTAGATCGTACAGCCGAAGTCCGACGCCGTAAAATGGCCCTTCCCACCAGTCGTAGTTGGGTACGACAAATGGAAGATGGTGGACGAGATGGGGTGCATTGGCGAGGAGCCGTCCGCGTTCGCGAAGTGCATCAAGCACCAGCGAGACATTGCCCTGCTTCAAATAGCGCACTCCACCGTGGACAAGCTTGGTGCTCCGGCTCGAAGTGCCTTTGGCGAAGTCGTGTTGTTCGAGAAGCAACGTGCGATACCCCCGGGCCGACGACTCAACGGCGGTGCCGAGTCCGGTGGCACCTCCGCCGATGATGATCAGATCCCATACCGTATCCGTCGGGGCTATGCGCCCGATCATGGCCTCACGATTCATTGCTACCCTAAATTCATGTTCGTATTGAGCGAGAATGCAATCATGTTGCGTCAGGCGCAGTGTACGACACTGACGAATCGATTTCACTCCTGATGAATGTGCCGCTTTTCGAAACAAAGGTGCGGTTCCGTGTCGCACCGCAAGAACTCGAATTCCAGTGTGGAGTGGGTGATGTCGAATCGAGTGGAGAGGAGGGCTTTGATCTCGGCCTTGATCTCTTCCATGTGGCTCAGATCTCGCCGGTCAATAGCGATATGAGCTTCGAGGGCGGCGTGACGCTCGTCGAGTTGCCAGACGTGGATGTGGTGCATGTCGATGACAAAATCAAGGTCGTGGACCGCCCGCGTGACGGAGGTAAGGTCAAGACCCGGCGGAGTGCTCTCCATCAGAATATCAATGGTTTGACGGAGCATTTGATACGTATTGAAGAGGATATAAAAGGCGATGGCGAAGGTGAGAAGTGGGTCGACGAGGAAGGTGCCGTATTGCATAATCAGCACGCCGCCGAGCACCACGCCGACTGATGAGACGGCGTCCCCGACAATGTGAAGAAAGGCGCTGCGCATGTTCAGCCCGTCCTTTGCGTCGCGCCAGAGAAGTAGGGCGGTGGCCGCATTGGCGAGGAGGCCCACTACCGCTACGACGAGCATTACGAGCCCATCGATAGGCTGCGGGTGAAGTAGCCGATCGATGGCTTCTTCTATCAGAAATAAAGCCACGATGACCAACGTTATCAGGTTGATGAACGCCCCGATGATCTCGGCACGCTGGTAACCAAACGTCTTTGTCGAACTCGCCGCCCGACGGGATACGCGACGCGCAATGAGGCTGATCACGAGCGAGGAGGTATCGCTAAAGTTGTGCAGGGCATCGGAAAGCAACGCGAGGCTGCCTGAAACCAGCCCACCGAAAACCTCAACGATCGTAATAAGCAGATTCAGCCCGATAGAGGTTTTGAGCCGCCCTTCACCCGCATGATGATGATGGCCCCGGGCGTGATGGTGACGATGATCGTGGCTCATGGGCCAGAAATGGTAATCAGTGGCGGCGCGAATTTTCCATACGCCCGAGGAGATTCATTGTTTGTAGGCGCAGACTTGCGCTGACATTCTTGTCGCCGTTCCGCGATTATCTTACCTTCAATTACTCCCGCATCGACTATTCATCTCTTTTCACCCATGCCCGATCTTATCCAGTTTGCCATCCCAGCTTTCGTGGGCCTCTTGCTCCTCGAAGCGGTAGCGAATGCGGTTGGACACCATGAATGGTTTGAATCCCGTGATACGGCTGCAAGCATCTCGATGGGAGTCGGCAACGTAGCCGTCCATCTCTTCGACAAAGGGCTCGTATTTGCCGCGTACACGTTTTTGTATCAGTTCCGTCTCTTCGATATCGGGGCCACGTGGTGGTCGTGGGGCCTCCTTTTCATCGCCGACGATTTCAGCTATTACTGGTTTCATCGCATCAGTCATCAGTGTCGATTTTTCTGGGCCTCTCATGTCATTCATCATTCATCGAAGAAATACAATCTTGGCACGGCGCTCCGGCAGACGTGGACGGGCAACCTGACAGGCACCTTCCTGTTCTGGGCCTGGCTTCCCCTCCTCGGCTATTCCCCGATAATGATCCTAACCATGCAGTCCGTCAGCCTGCTTTATCAATTCTGGATTCATACCGAGGCCATCACGCGCTTTCCGCGGCCCATTGAATTCGTCTTCAATACACCTTCGCATCACCGCGTGCATCATTCTTCCGAGGTGAAATACCTGGACAAAAATCACGCGGGCTCGCTCATCATCTGGGATCGGCTCTTCGGGACGTTTCAACAAGAAGAAGAGCACCCGGTCTACGGGCTGACGATGAATCTTGACAGCTATAATCCCCTTCGAATCGCATTCCATGAGTGGGCCGAGATCTGGCGCGATGTGCGGCAGCCAATCTCAATGCGGGCCCGGCTCCATTATCTCTTTGGTCCCCCCGGCTGGAGTCACGACGGCTCTCGAAAAACGACGCGGCAACTGCGCGCCGAACAGTCTGATGCACAATGACGAATTATGGAACTCCGCGATTTCAAGGACGAAGAGGATTTGAGCAGATGGGCGGCCGACTATGTAGTCTCTCGCATTTTGTTGCGCCCCGAGATGCTCCTTTGTGTCGCAACCGGCCACTCGACCGATCGGTTGTGCATGATGCTCGTCGATGCGATCCATGACCGCCGGGCAAACATTGAGCGACTTCGTCTCATCCAACTCGACGAATGGTGGGGGCTCGCGCCCGATGACGCGGGCAGGTGCGACGTGCAACTTCACCATCGGCTTGTGAAGCCCCTCGGTATCTCTCCCGATCGCTTTATTTCTTTTGATTCGGACACACACGACGCAGCTGCCGCGTGCCGCTCGATGGCTGCACGACTTGCCGCCGAAGGCCCCATCGATGTTTGCGTGCTCGGCATGGGGCGGAACGGTCATCTCGGCTTCAACGAGCCCGGTCCATATCTGTCCGCCGGCGTGCATGTGGCAGCATTAACGGAACAGACCCGTAGGCATGCTATGGTGGATCGCATGGAGGCGTCGCCTCACCGTGGCGTGACACTCGGCATGGCTAATATCATGGCCGCGCGGGACGTTATCTTGGTCGTAATGGGGGCTGGCAAAATCCGGGCCGTCGAGGACGTTCGTTCTCACCAAATACGGACCGCTTGTCCCGCGTCACTGTTGCATTTGCACCCGAAGGCTCAGTGCGGGATTTACAAGGCGAATAACGAATAGAGGTCACGACTAACCACGTGGTGAGAACATCGAATTGTACTTATCGGAACGCTTGTCAGTAACTCTCGCATGGTATATCTATAATTTTTGCTAGTCCCAGAAAAAGACTACAAACGCGCCCATTATGCCATCGACCGACGGCCTATCGACGCCGTTATCGGTGCGTTCTTTAACGCGTCAATGGTGGGGGCGCCAACGCAGAACATCACAGTTTTCAATTCACGGACGAATCGGTTAATGCGCGAAACAACGGCTTCTGCCGAGGTGAGTGCCGGAGGAATAAACGAGGCCGCCATGCCGACGAGGTCGGCGCCGAGCGCAATAGCTTTTGCGGCGTCGAGCCCATTCCGAATGCCCCCGCTACCGATGATCGTCAATCCGGGGACAGCGCGCACCTGCCGGACGGCTTCTGGCGTTGGTAAACCCCATTCTGCGAAAAGGTCGCCTAGAGCAAGGTCACCGGCCCGTTTCCCCTCGATTCGTGCCCAACTTGTGCCGCCTATACCAGCCACGTCTATGATGCGAATGCCGATGCTTGCAAGTTTCTCGGCTACAACACCCGAGATGCCGCAACCAATCTCTTTGACAATAATTGGCGTCTCGATGGCTTCCAATACCGTCTTGAGTTTTGGCAGAAGTTCGGAGAAATTCCGTTGTCCTTCGGGCTGAATGGCTTCCTGAAGCGGATTAAGATGGAAGATGAGCGCATCGGCATCGATCATCTTTATGACGCGGCGGCAACCCTGTATTCCGACGCCGTAATTCAATTGAACGGCACCGAGATTGGCCAATAGTGGGATCGACGGGGCAACCTCGCGAATTTGAAATGTGCGTTCCTGGTCAGGATCTTCGAGCGCTTTTCGTTGGGACCCCACTCCGAGAGCCACGGCGGCCGTCTCAGCGGCTTTAGCGAGATGCCGGTTGACCGTCGTCGCAGCGGCAGTCCCACCGGTCATCGAAGAGATAAGGAGGGGCGCCGCCAATACTTTTCCGAGAAATGAGATGTGCGTATCGATGGCATCATAATCAATCTCGGGCAGCGCGACATGATCAAAGTGGAAGTCATCGAAATAACTCCTCTTAGCCTGCATGCGCTCGTCAAGGGCCAATTCGAGGTGTTCAGCTTTGCGATCTCGACCGTCGATGAAGAGCGGCTCCGGGGGCGAAGTGGAGGGAGGCTTCATTGTTGACGTGACTGAAGGTAATACGTGAGATTGATCAGGAAAGCGTGTCCTTCGGGCGTGAACGCACTTTCCGACAAAGCGGTCCTTGCCTGAATGAGGTTGCTCTCTATTCTCTCCCGTACGCGCTCGAGAGCGCCACACTGGCGTATGAGTTCACATACCTCTGACGCTGCGTCGGTCGAAAGGTCAGGATTGCCAAGGGCTTCTTCAATGAGGTCCCGCTCAGACAGGCGGGTCAGTTTAAGAGCATAATAAATCAGAAAGGTGAATTTACCTTCCCGGAGATCACTGCCGACCGGTTTTCCAACTGCGTCCGGATCGCCGAAAAGTCCCAGCAAGTCATCCTGAAGCTGAAATGCTTCGCCCACCGCAGTTCCGAAAGCCCGGAGAGAATCCAATTGGTCGGGCGAAGCATCTGCGAGCAATGCGCCGAGTTCGAGTGGTCGTTCTACTGAATAGCGCCCGGATTTCAACCGAAGTACTTCGCCGAGCCTTTCTTCTTCCGCCTCTCGAAGGTGCGCAAATTTTAATTCGAGATGTTGCCCCACAATTACCTCCTCTTCCATCGAAAAAAAAGTCTGGACCAGTTCCGTAAGAATATCTGAGGCAGAGAAAAAACAGTCGAGAGCATACGTATGCGCGAGATCACCGGCGAGAATGGCCGTAGCCGTCCCGTATGATGCGGCATCGCCGTGCCATCGGCGGCGGAGATGTTCCTCGCGAAAATGCGTGTGAATAGTCGGGCGACCTCGCCTAAGCGCAGCATGGTCCATGATGTCATCATGGATAAGCAAATACGTGTGCAATAATTCAACCGCCATCGAGAGCGGGCGAACGCGATCGCTGTCGGTGCCACCACAGGCCTGAAAGGCGGCACGGATCAATGCCGGACGGAGACGTTTTCCCCCGGCGAAAACCAGTTCCTCAAGGGAATCAAGCAACTCAACGGCGTCCGGCGAAAGGTCTAAGAGCCCGTTCCTTTTTAGCCTGAAAAATGCATGGAGATCTGCTTCAAAACTGGAATTGAATGACCTTATAGCCGCACAAAATGCCTCCACTTCATACTGTGGAAAGACGGTGCTTGACGTCGGACGAGTCTTAGTGGGCGCCGGCATTTGGTATCATACATTATTTAATCTCATCCGAAAGGCACGCTTATAGTCCGCTCAAACGGGTGGTCAGGCGTCGTGGCTTCGCATTTGTTCGGACGTATCGAGTAGCGATGTTTAGACGACAAGGCAAAAATAGACCAACGACCTTAAGCATGAATAACTGGATCTACAGAAAAAGAGTGCAGTATTCCACCTGGTAGACCAGCAGAGCATCATCTACTCAAGGTGGCACGGGGAACAAACTAAGACATTGACCGACGGCCAAACAAATTGTCTCGTCCCCACGCACCACGGGATTCAAGCCGGCCACTACCCTACGTAACGGAGCCGGGTCGTACTCATCGAATCAGTCGGTTAGTATGCGTCACAGTGAAGTCGTTACGTTACGCGGCTAAATGATCATGCGAATCTGACTTGTCGGAGAAAGCGCGCGAGTACAATTCACCGTAATGAGGTCAAAATGTATGTCGGACGGGGCACACACCCGACGCGGGGAGGCGGGCGTTGGAGGCATAATTATGACGGTTGTTGAAAAGATGCACAGCCTGGTTTGGCGGCGCCCTGGCTGGATCATCGGCATCGCCCTGATTTTTGCGTTGTGGGGATATTATCTGTATCAGTTTAACCTTCCCATATTGTCCGATCGCGGGCGTCTTTCCAATCAGAATTCAGAACTTAACCGGCGATATGCATCTTATGAAAAAGCCTTTGGAGGGGACAATCGCTTTCTTGTCTTGGTGGTGAGTGCCGGCTTGCCGGAAGAAGGACTGCCGAAAGTGCCAGATGCCGATCAGAAAGCTGCCATGAAGCGATTGGCCGCAAATTTCGCCAAGCAGCTTAGAGCCCGCCACGATCTGTTCCCCCGTGTCATCGAACGCATTGATCCTGCCAAAATGGGTGATCTCGCGTCACTATATCAGGCTTACCCTGCATTCAACGCGACGATTGACGAAGCGGGTCGGATTCTTCCCCTGGTACTCAGCTTTGGACGATCTCCGACGTTTTCGAGCTTATTTGGAGGTATTGACAAAGCCTTTGGCCTGCTCAACCCCGCCGACACGCTGCGTGGTAGGCGAAGGCACCTGACCGGACTCATAAGCGGAATGACGACCTATCTCAAAATGCTTAGTGACGCGCTGGATGGGCGCAACGAATCGACCCTGCATTCGCCCGTGAATTCCATGACTGGCTTTGAGAATGGCACTGAAACAGGCGGGTATTTCTTCTCGCCGAATGGTCGGATTTTGACAGTGATGGCAAATGTTGAGGGTGATGCAAAACGTCGAAATCGGTATGGTCCCGCCCTGGCATATGCATGGAAAGCAGCCCATCGTGCGGAAGCCTCCGTGGATGGGGAAGTTTACGCGGGGTTGGCCGGGATGCCGGCATTGGAATATGAAGAAAATCGAACGTCGCAGCGGGACTTTGCACGAGGGACACTCATGGCACTGGTCTTGGTATCAGGCCTGTTCATGTGGGGATTCGGTAGCGCACTGAGGCCGGCACTTGCAGCCGTGTGCCTGGGTTTGAGCATCGGAATTACGTTTGGCGCGGCATGGTTAATTCTGGGTCATTTGAATATGCTGGCTATGGTCTTTGCTATCATATTGGTGGCGCTCGGCGTAGATTTTAGCATCCATTTCTATACGCACTATAGACAGGCGCGCTCCGTGGGTATGGATCCAACCAATGCCATCGAATACACTTATCGGACCATTGGCGGGGCACTATGGATGGGAGGACTAACCACGGCCGGCGCATTTCTGACCGCGTGGTTCACGCCGGCGCCCGGCCTGGCCGAATTGGGACTTGTAGCCGGGACCGGGCTTCTCATCTGCTTGCTTTGTATGTATTTCGTTTTTCCGGCCATGCTTTTTTTGGTCGACAGCCGATTACCAACCTCAAAGCGCAGATTTGCGATAAAGCACGTCGCAGGGAACCGAAGCATAAAGCCCACTATGTGGATTCCTATTTTGGCGACAATTCTGGCGGTATCTGGCTTCTTAATCGGTCAATATTCGTTTGACACCAACCTGCTTCACCTTCAATCTGTTGAGGGCGCTGCAGGTCAATGGCAAAAACTCTTGCTCCGAACCGGCGACAGGACTGCCTTCACGCTAAGCACCTTTCCGGACCGAAAATCCTTGGAGGCGATGCGCACGAACCTGGAAGCTTCCCCGTTGGTTCGGCGCACTGAAAGTGTGTTCCCCGATCACGAAACGGCGCGCCGCGGTGCGCTTGCGCCACTATGTGCGTCTCTGTCGGGATTGATTGTTGGCCCCGATACTCCGCCCAATTCTCGGACAATGCGAAGGGCTATCTTCGGTTTTCGACAAACGTTACGAAAAATTGCCCGTTCGAGTCCGAATTCAGGAGACAGGTTGGCCCCATTGATCATGGCTGTCGAGGGTTTGTATCTGCGATTATCTTCGATTCGGTCGGCAGATGCTGCTGATCGCCTTGCCCCGTTTCAGTCAGACCTCCGGACGGGATTTCTGACCTCCATGGTTTCAGCGAAGCGATATGCATGTCCGCCGCCCTTTAAAATCCACGATGCGCCGAAACCGCTGCGCGAGCGATTCGTGGGTGATCACGGAACATTGGCACTAGAAATATATCCGGCCGTAAATACATGGGATACCCATGAATTAGCGCGTTTCGTGACAGGCGTTCGCCGAATCGATCCGCAGGTTTTTGGCGGTGTAGTTAACTTCTATGAGAATGCACGCGTGATGATTGCGAGTTTCGTACGGGCGGCGCTCTATGCGGCGCTCGCCGTTTTAATCCTCTTATTGCTCTGGACCCGGTCATGGAGGAAAACAATGCTATCACTATTGCCCTTATTGATTGGGATTGGGTTTTTGCTTGGCTGTATGAAACTTGTCCCAGGATTTCCTCGCTGGAATTTTGCAAACTTTTTTGCCGTTCCCATTTTGATCGGGGCCGGCGTAGATGCAGGTATTCACATGGTGCAGGCATGGCAAGATGATGCTGCATATGCCGGCGCCGTAAGGGCCGTAATGCTCAGTGGTATTACGACACTGATAGGGTTCGGCGTTCTTGCGACGAGCAACCACCGCGGAATTGCTTCACTCGGGCTCATCCTATTTCTTGGCATTTCCTTTCATCTCTTGGCAGCACTCGTGGTATTGCCGCGGGTGCTCGCCATTTTGGAAACGAAGGAACAGAGGAAATAAGCACTATGCGCTTATGGGGAGATCAGTAAAAAATATAGTATGCCGTCTCGTGCCTCTCTTATTGATGGCGGGTACGGGTATGGGGTTCGTCCGTGCGCAGGCCGTGGAGTCGATGCTTCTCGTCAAGCCTGGCGACGAGGATGCCACACCGAAACGTGCCGGGGATTTCGTCGGCGAACTGACTCGGTACCTCGCTGGGCATACGGTTGGCGTAGCTCAGTTGGCGGGGCATATAACTAATCAAACCGATAGCGCGGCCGCATGGATTCGGGCGCGGCAGCCTACACTCTATTTTGTGCCCCCGTCATTTTTCCTGAAATTCCTCGACAACACTGGCGGCGAAGTGGTGGCGGAAGTGCCACGATTTGGAGTCGCGGAGCCCCACTATTATCTGGTCGCATTGTGCACGACGCCAATGGGACTTGAGGCAATAAGGGGCGGACTGATTAGCGCTGCAGATGGTTTTGACGAGGACTATCTGCGCCGCGTCGTTCTCCCCGCTGATTTTCAGCCGGGGAGTGATTTCACTCTCATGCCGTCGGAGAATCTCGCAGACGATATTTACTTGATGATGGAAGGTGGTGCTCCGGAGGAATCGCCTCCCGTTGCAGTACTACTCGATGAAGAGCTTAAGCAATTCTTTGAATCAGACAGCCTGGTCTGGCCTTCGCTGCATGTTGTATGGACCTCTCCGCCGGTCCCACGTGATTTGGTCGTCGTCTCGGCCAATCAGTGGACGGATGCTTCCATAGACGGGCTACGACAGGTGCTACAATCGATGAAAGATGACCGCGAGGGTGCAAAATTGTTGGATTTGATGCACACGACCGGATTTATCGAACCAAATGAATCTTTGATTGATGTTGCCCGACAAAAATACCGTTCAGGACAGTGAGGAGATTTTTTACACACCGCTACACCCTGGTCTATTTGGTGGTTTACGGGCTGATGGGCATGGTTCCCATTGACGGTTGCAGCGTTAATACCGGTGTCGTACTTCATGGTGGTAAGGGAGGCGCCACGGACTTGGCGAAGGAGGCAGAATCAGATTTCGGGCGCCGTCCCCGTACGCCGGAATTGGTTAGCCAAGCGTATGAGGGCATGGCGAAGGCAGCACAGAGAAGCGCTGCGGATGATCCTCTTCGGTATTCCTATCTCGTTCGGGCGGCTCGGATGGGCCTTTGGCTGGCTCATCACGATGAAGACCATGAGTTTCAGACAGAAGATGTCATCCTGTTTTGCAATACTGCCATTGCAATTGATTCGAGCCGGGTGGAGGGATTTTACTACCGGGCTGTTGCAATGGGGTTGATTGCGAAAGCGAATAAACTAAAGGGTCGGTCCGCGATGAATACGATGCGCTCAGATTTACAAGCTGCACTCGTACGAAATCCTGATTTTGATCACGGAGGGCCGCACAGGATTCTCGGCGCCCTTTACCTTCGCGCGCCGGGGCCGCCCACAGGTATTGGCAGTACCCGAAGGGCATTGCATCATCTCCTCCATGCCCATCAGATCGATCCCAAATACCCAGACAATATCCTTTTTCTAGCAGAAGCATACCAGAAATTGAAGCGATTCGATCAAGTGAAGGCTTTGCTTATTCCTTTCATTGACGATGGCCCGTCCACGGGAGATGAACCGGCAAAACAGGCCTGGCTCGACCGTGCGCGGAAGATGCTACGGAGCCTCAAACCAACTGGATAATTAGCCATCAATCCGAGCCTGAATCTTCAGGTCAATCCATGTTCTTTCATCACCCGACTTTTCGGCGCGTAATTCGGCTGACCCTCTCGCGAAGGTACTTTCACTTTCGAAACGCCGTTGCAGCCGTAGCATTGATGACCGCTTTTCTTCTTCTTCGAGGAATCGTCGCTGTCGTCCGGATGACTGAACGCGTGTTTTTCTCCGCATATCGACGGGAGCCCATCACGGGTCCCATCTTTATTACTGGTAGCCCGCGAAGCGGCACCACCTTTTTGCATCGAATGATGAATCTGGATCCGCAGTTTTCAACCATGAAATTGTATCATACAATATTTCCGGCCATTACGTTCTACAAGCTATTCCATTATGCAGGTCTCCTCGATCTGCGCGTCGGTCAGCCACTCGGACGGATATTGAGGTGGATGGACCGAAAAGGGTTTGAAGGATGGAAGGACATTCATAGAACCAGGCTTAATGAAGCCGAAGAGGACGAACAGTTGTTCGTGTACGCTTTCCTCTCGCCGGTGCTCACGCTCTTATTTCCGTTCATTGACGAATTGTTTGATGCCTGCCATGTTGACGCATTGCCAGAGATTGATCGTGTCAAACTGATGGGCTATTACCGCGACTGTCTACAGCGGCATTTGTTTGCAACGGGCCCAGAGAAAACGTTGCTTGTCAAAAATACTACCATGACCGGGCGGTTGCGCGCAACTATTGATGCATTCCCGGACTTGCGAATCGTCCATGTGGTGCGTGCCCCAAAGGAGGCTATTCCCTCGCTGTTGAGCATGTACGACGCTCCGTGGAAAGCCCTTTCACCTAGTTTGAGCGGTCATCGGGCTTCACGAGCGTTGGCTCGGCTGTACTGCCAGTATTATGGACGACGGCGTCTCTTGGAGGATTGGTTGCCGGCGAGCCAGCTTGTTGTCGTCAATTATGAGAACCTCGTCTCGGATCCGCTGAGAGAAGTTGAACGGGTCTACGCACACTTTAGACTGGCGATGGACCCTACGTTTCAAGATGCACTTTCTAAAGAAGCGAAGAACGCACAAACATTCCGTAGTCGGCACACGTATTCGCCCGAGAAATTCGGAATTACGGCAGAAGAAATAAAAATGTGGGTAGAAACGTTAGTGTAGAATAGGGGAAAGGAGATCCATTTGTCAGATATTACGCACTTCGGAGGGGGAAATTCAGCATTATCTTAGAGCATTAATCGGTAGGTGCTCACCGTGAAAAGCATGAGGATGACTACCACCAATACGATTCGTTCGAAAGAATTCAAATAGACATCAGATCGGCCGTCGAGGGATTTGCCAAAGCCCTTATTGTCATTTACGTAAAGGACGCGAATAATAAATATTACAGCAATTAACGCGAGCGAAAGATACGGCCATCCACGAAGTAAAAATACCAGGACCGAATTACCGACACCAATTAATACGGCGAACCAGAAAACGATCTGTTTCGGCCACCGTCGAAGTTTTCGATACTTAACGTACCACGGTCGCCGCTGATGACGAGAAGATGAGTGTGTTGTGGCGGGACCCATTCAAATTTGGCTTGGTGACGATATATTCACCATAATTGGGGGATTTTGTTTCAGTTACCGGCGAGGCGAAATTTCAAAATCAAAGATGCGTTCGTATGGTAAACTGATGTAAGCCACCCAATGACGACCACGAATTGAAGGCGTAGTCAACGTTGATCCTCGAAATCAAAATGCCTGCACCGATGCCGAATCCAGCCAAATCCAAACGACTACTAAGCTTGAGTGCATCGTGGCGACGATGATTGTAACCAAATCGGACGTTGAAAGCTCGGCTGAACCGTAATTCACCACCAACACTGACATGGTAAAGGACGTTATCGAGCGTTGTGCCGCCCTCCGGCGAGTCGCCGAGGTCATGGAGGTTGTAGCCCATAAGGGTAATCATGAGCGGGAGGTGGCTGAGTTGCTTGGTCAGCCCAACGCGGAGATCGACGGGGAGATCGTCGTGGGTGACCCCGAGCGAGCTGATAGTGATGCCGAGGTTGTTCACAGAAGCACTCAGAGTCAGTTGATGTTCCGGAACCTGATAGAGGATTCCCACATCCGTAGCCACCGCCGAGGCATTGAAAGCGTCAATACTGCTGTATATGAGGTGCATATTGACGCCGTAACGGAGGCGATCCGAATACGCGCGGGCGGCGCCGAGAGTAAGCGCTACGTCGGATGCGCCAAAGGTGCCAAGTTTTTCACCCTGCTCGTTGGCCCGCTGAAAATCACCCCAACTGAGGAAGCGCAGACCGAGGCCGAATGTGGCCAGGCCTTCGAAGTGCCGGCTGTACGCGAGGAATCCGGCATTCAGGTCTGAGAGATGGTTGAGATAGGAGAGGGACAGGGTGCCGTCCATTTGCTCATTGAGCAACGCCGGGTTGTAGAACATGGCGTTAATGTCGTCGCCGTAGACGGCAGCATAGGAGCCGGCAAGCGCTGCTGCCCTTGCCGAAGGTTCCATCCGCAGGAACGAAAAGCCGGTAAGTTCGCCGGGTTGAGCATGGGCGGCAAGCGAGACGCAAAACGTGAGAAAAAGAAGACGAAAGCGCATGGTTTTGAGCGAATCAGTCGGCGGTATGAAGGAGGCTGAAATCGTATCCGATGGGAGAATAGGCGCTTACGAAATGGGTTGAGGAAAAGGATCGCCTTACGTACAACAGATGCCACCTGCTTCGAGATAACAGAGATAGGCCACCGTGGACCCGGCTCCAAGTCTTGGAAATTTGATCTTTGTAAAATCGCCCGTCATTCTTTTAAAACATGTCCGACGACGCAGGAGTCTACGACATCTTGCATCAAGACGCCAAATCCGACGCTAACGCCACCGGAAAAATGACGTAGGACCCATGTCTGCGCGGCCGGTTCGTTCCATGACGGTAGAGCCGATGGACTTCCGCCAAAGATACTATGAATCGAATCGGCGCGAAGGGCAAAAAATGAAACAGTCGGGTTCACGAAGTCGCTGGAAAGAAGCCGCAAGGCCGGGAACGGATCGTTGCGAGGGTGCGTGAGAGGGCTGCCAAAACGAAAAGGGTACGGGAGACACGTGGGCGAACTTGCCGGAGCACGGGCCCATAATTCGCTGACCTTTTCTGATTGGCGTATTTTTTGAGCAAGACATCAAACGCCACCGAACACGGTAGTCAAACTAGTAGAACGCGCCAGAGTGACCGGTTGCGGGTCCTCGCGCACGTGTACCTGTTGATCTGTCACAAGCAAATAACGCGATCCATTTTTACTTCATAGACCATGTTGGATCTTTTAAAGAAAGTTTTTGGCGACAGCAACGAACGGAAGTTGAAAAAGCTGTGGCCCCTCGTCGCTCAGATTAATAATGAGTTTGAAAAGCTACAGGATCTGTCCGACGAGGATTTACGTGCTCGAACGGATAAGTTCAAGGCGAGAATTCACGAGGCCGTTGCCGAGATCGAAGAGGATCAGTCCGAAATCCAGGCCAAGTTGCGAGGGATCGTTTCGGAGGACGTTGGGGGCGATGGTCAGGCGGCAGATGAGTCACCGCTTACGCTTGAAGATCGGCAGCGATTCTATGAGGAGTTCGACCAACTCGACGAAGAGTGGTTCGAGACGGTAGAAGACGTCATGGAGGAAATTCTTCCCGAAGCTTTTGCTGTCGTCAAAGAAGCGTGTCGGCGAATGGTCGGCAAGACATGGGAAGCCGGGGGGCAGACGATCACATGGGAGATGGTTCCGTATGACGTTCAGCTTTTTGGGGGTATTGTACTTCATCAGGGCAATATTGCCGAAATGAAGACGGGCGAAGGCAAAACGCTCGTCGCCGTGGCGCCAATCTATCTTAACGCCCTAGCCGGGCGCGGAGTCCATCTTATCACGGTGAATCCGTATCTCGCACAACATGATGCGGAGTGGATGGGGCCAATCTATGAGTTTCTTGGCCTCAAAGTTGATGTCATCGATCTGTATGAGCCGCATACCGAGGCACGGAAAGTGGCCTATGAGGCAGACATCACCTATGGCACCAACAACGAATACGGCTTCGATTACCTCCGCGACAATTCATTCGTCACGGATCCGGATCAGTTAATGCAGCGCGCACATCACTTCGCCATCGTGGACGAAGTGGATTCCGTGCTGATCGACGAAGCGCGAACGCCGCTGATCATTTCAGGCCCGGTACCACAAGCCAATGACAGCCGATTCATGGAGCTTAAATCGCCCATTGAAAAGCTGGTCTATTCACAGCAAAAGGTTGTTGCGGCACTCGTAACTGAAGGCGAACGGCTGCTTAAAGAGCGTGATGAGGCCCAAAAAGCTGGTGACAATAAAAAGGCGAAAGCGGCGGAGGAAGACGCCGGTCTCGCACTATTACGGGCGTCTCGCGGATTTCCGCGAAATCGAAAATTGCGGAAGCTCCTGGGTGAACCCGGCGTGGATCAACTTCGGCAGAAGACCGAATTCTATTATCTCCAGGACAACGCCAAAAATATGCCGTTCGTCGATGAGTACATGTACTTTGCACTCGACGAAAAGCAACGATCTCTTGAGATGACCGAAAAGGGGCGACTTTTCACCGCGAAGGCCGCTGAACAAGATAAAGATCTTTTCATTCTTCCGGACCTCGGTGAGGAAATTGCCCGGCTCGAACGCGAAAACAGGGACAAGTTGGAGGCGCTCGAAGAAGATCTGGAGGCGGACACATCGCTCAGTGCGGAGAAGCGTCAAAACAAACTTCAGAATGACCGGCGGGTACTGAAAAAAGAACTTGAGGAGCAGAAACGGCAGCTTTTCAACACGTACTCAGACCGCGCCGAGCGTCTTCATGCTATCGAACAGCTACTCCGTGCCTATACCCTGTACGAGAAAGACACGGAGTACATCGTGCAAGATGGCAAGGTGATGATCGTCGATGAGCATACGGGCCGTGTGCTCTCCGGCCGGCGCTATTCAGAGGGGCTCCATCAGGCTATTGAGGCAAAGGAAAACGTGAAGGTGCAGGCCGCCACGCAAACTTATGCCACTATTACGTTGCAGAATTATTTCCGCATGTACCACAAACTTGCCGGGATGACAGGAACGGCGGAAACGGAGGCGGAGGAGTTTTTCAAGACGTATAAGATGGACGTAATTGTTGTCCCAACGAACCGGCCCGTGGTTCGGCAGGACCTTAACGATCTGGTCTTCAAGACCCGGCGTGAGAAATACATCGCCGTCATCGACAAAATAAAAGCCTATCACGAAAAGGGGCAGCCTGTATTGGTGGGTACCACAACGGTGGAAGTCTCCGAGACGTTGAGTAGAATGCTCAAACGCCAGGGCATACCCCATAACGTTCTCAATGCCAAGCAGGATCGCGCGAAGCAGGAGGCGCTCATCATTTCCGAGGCTGGCGATATCGGCGCGGTAACTATCGCCACCAACATGGCCGGCCGTGGTACCGACATAAAGCTCGATGAAGGCGTGACAGAACGTGGTGGTCTCGCCATCCTCGGAACCGAACGCCATGAAAGCCGACGCATAGACCTGCAGCTTCGCGGTCGTTCCGGGCGGCAAGGTGACCCCGGCGAAAGTCAGTTCTACGTCTCCCTCGAAGACGAACTCATGCGCCTCTTCGGCTCGGACCGTGTCTCGCGGGTGATGGACCGGCTCAATCTGGAGGAAGGTGCCGTTATCGAGCATCCCTGGGTTAATAAGAGCATCGAGCGTGCCCAGAAGAAAGTCGAGCAAAACAACTATGCCATTCGGAAGCGGCAACTTGAATACGACGATGTGCTGAATGCCCAACGCAAAGGCATCTACGACCGGCGCATGCATGCGCTCAAAGGTGAACGCCTTCACGGGGATTTGCTCGACATGGTGAGCGATTTCACAGCCGGCATTGTTCAAAAGTATTATGACGATGGTAATCTCGATGGCATGCGCGAAGAACTCCTTCGTCTGATGGCACTCGACTTAGACATTGATCAGGACCGATTCGCGCAACTTGGCGATGACGGCGTGATGGACGAAGTTTATGATGCCGCCGTTGACTTCTATAACCGCAAGCGGGACGTGTTGGCCGGGCCGTTCAATGATAGCATGCGGCAAATCATGGAGAGCGATCAGGAAGTCAGGCCGGAGCGTGTGTATGTGGACTTCACCGACGGGCAACGCCTCATGCGTGCCGTAGTCAAAGTCGAGGATGCTGTGGCAACGCGCGGGCAGGAAATTAACGATGCCCTTGAGCGTGTTACCAGTCTCGCGCTAATCGACTCGCATTGGATGGAGCACTTGCGCAACCTCGACGAACTCAAAGAGGCCATTGGGCTGCGGGCCTTCGGACAACGCGATCCATTGATTGAATATAAAATGGACGCCTACAAGCTCTTCGCCGAGATGGTCGAATCCATCAATGAGGAGGTCGTTTCATTCGTTTTCCGAGCCGGGCCCCTTGTCGATGGACAGCAGGCTCGACGCGGAACGCGGCGTACACAATCGAATCTTGACCCCAAACGCGCACGCTCATCCCATGCCTCCAGGACGTCCTATGGTGTCAAATCGGGTGGGGCCAATGCGGCCGAACGGGACCCGACGGCAAAGGAGCAGCCGGTGGTAGCCGAGGAGAAAGTCGGGCGCAACGACCCCTGTCCCTGTGGAAGCGGTAAAAAGTACAAATATTGCCACGGTAGGTAGGCCCGCAACACAAGCCGGTCCCCGTGAGAAACAGGATCGATTGGGCCATTTGTCTTAACTTTGTCTCCACTAAGAATTGCAGGTCATCAGGATTGGATCGCTAGGCGCCATCCACTTGAGATCCCCCTGCCCATAAGTATTAACGTGATAATCCAAACGCGTGCTCAGGTCCCTGTACATCCGCGACTACGCCCTCATCGATGAACTGGAGGTCGAATTTGACAGCGGGCTCAATGTGATTACGGGCGAGACCGGTGCCGGCAAGTCGATTTTGATCGGGGCGTTAAAGATGATCCTCGGTGGGAGAGCCTCGACCGAAGTCATCCGCACCGGCGCCAGAAAGGCGATCATCGAAGGAGTCTTCAGCGAGACGCAGGGCCTCAATGATCTACTCGAGGCACATGGTTTTGAAGCAGGGACAAACATGGTCGTCCGGCGCGAAATCGGTGCCACGCTTAGCCGCGCTTTCATCAACGATACCCCGGCCACCGCTACACTGCTTCGGGCGGTGGCGGGTCGCCTTATCGATCTCCACGGTCAGCACGAGCATCAATCGCTGCTTCATACCGAGACCCATCTGGAGCTTCTCGACAACTTTGGCGGTCTCGGGGGCCTGTGCGACTCCTACCGGAAACACCATGTGACGGTCGATGCATTGATGCACGAGCGCGACATGCTTTCGCGCCGGGAGGGCCAACTGCGGCAGCAAAAAGAATTGTTCGCGTTTCAAATTGAAGAAATAGACCGAGTTGATCCTCAGAATGGTGAGGAGGAAGCCCTGGAAGCCGAACATCGCATCCTCGAAAATGCCGAGCATCTCTTTGAACTCACCGCACGTCTCTTTGAGATGCTCTATGAGACGGACACCGCCGTTCACGACCAACTCGTTGTGGCACGAAATGAGATGCAGGATTTGGCACGAATCGACCACGATTTCGAAGAATCGTTCGAGGAGATTCGTTCGGCACAAATCATCGTTGCCGAGGTAGCCAAGTTTCTTCAAGATTACAACGCCCGGGTGGAATTCAATCCCGAACGCCTAGAAACGATTCGCAACCGGCTCGGGGAATTGGAGCGGTTGAAGCGACGGTATGGTGGGACGCTGGCCGCCGTACTTTCCCACCGACAAGATATTGGTGCAAAGTACGAACTGGCTGCAGATTTTGAAGGCGCGTTCGAACGACTTGCTCAACAAATTGCCGAAGCACAAACGCGACTCACGCTGGCCGCCGATCGGCTCTCGTCCAAACGCAGGGAAGTGGCCGAAAGCATCCAGCGAGCCATCGTGGCCGAATTGGATTGTCTCGGTATGGCCAATAGTCGATTCGAGGTGCGGTTTTCGAGACAGAAGGACTCCGAGGGGTGGATTTGTTATTCCCTTTCCGGCGGAGAACAGGAACGCTTTGCTGCATTCGCGAACGGTATGGATCAGGCAGAATTTTTCTTGAGTACCAATCCCGGTGAGGATCTGCGCCCGCTGAATAAAATTGCTTCCGGTGGCGAGATCAGCCGCATTATGCTCGCACTGAAGACCATACTTGCAAAAAGTGATCGTCTGCCGATCCTGGTGTTCGATGAGATCGATACCGGGGTCTCGGGCGCCATCGCCCACAAAGTAGGAGACGGTATACACGATCTGGCGCAGTACCATCAGATCATCACCATCACCCATTTGCCACAGATTGCCGCGCTAGGTGATGTCCATTTCACCGTCGAGAAAAATGTCGAAGAGGGTCGCACACGTACGCGAATTCGCCGACTATCCGAACGAGAACGTGCCAAAGAAGTGGCAACCTTGCTCAGTGGTTCCGAAATTACCGAAGCTGCCCTGGAAAGCGCCCGTGAATTAATTGCTGTCGGACGCCGGAGCGAACAACGGTAGATAACAAATCTTCGCAATACATTTTTGTCTCAACAAACCCGGAGAGCCCCCATGGTCACCGACAATGCCGCCGAAATGATTAACAAGGCGGAATCAGGTATCAGAAATTATCTGGAAGAAGCACGGAATGCCGGGCGAATCGACGAGCAACTCTATCGATCTGCGCTCACCAACACTGCACCAAATTTGAAGAAATGGCTTGAAGACTCCAATATCGATAGGATTTCGAGCCGGCTCAAGGAAGGCATTTTTCATACCATCGAACAGGAACGGTGGGAAGATCTTGTCAATGCTTACCGTCAGAATCTACGCTTTGGGACCGGCGGTATTCGTGGCATGATGGCCTTCGATCGTGCTTCTATAGAGAAGATGGTTGAAGAGGGGATCAATACGGATATCTTGAAAGGCCCGAATACCATCAACGATATCGTTTTCCTCGTCACGTCGGTGGGGGTGGCCCAGTTCGGCAAAGACCAGAGTCCCCCCTTCGAGAAAATTGTGATTGGGTACGACAGCCGTATCCGCGGGCATGACCTGGCCCGCAAGATTGCGGAGCTCTTTCTGGCTTATGATTACACGGTGTATTTCTTCGACGAGCCGGTACCTTATCCCGAAGTCACGTATGCCATCCCCTCCATCAAGGCCGACGTCGGCATCTTGATTTCGGCAAGCCACAATGATTATCGGTACAACGGTTACAAGCTCTCTTCGGCCAACGGGTCTCAGTTCGATCCGAAGGAGCGCAATGAGATGTACAACGACTATATCGCCAAAGCCGACACCGACGGGATCAAGCTAGGCAGTTTCGACGAAGCCGGTGAAGGGAAACTGTGGTTCCTCGGAGGCGCTGAACCGGTCGCGGGTTTCGACTATGCCGGCAAGGAAGACAACCTTATCAATATTCATGCGAAACATCAGGCACATGTCAAGACGTTTTTACTGACGCCTGATTTGGCCGAGCGGCAGCAGGCTGCGGACGACCCGCTGAAGATCGGATATTGTGCCTTCCATGGCGCCGGGCGCAAAGCAGTGCCTCGGTTGTTGTCCGACGTCGGGCTGAATCACGTATATCCCATTCATGCCAACGGCCTCAACGATCTCAATGGCCTTTTCCCGTCGTTTAACAATAACCCCGGCGAAGAACAGCAACCCGATCCCGGTGATCCGCGCGCCGCAGAGATTGCCGTGCGTGCTTTCAAGCAGGAATACGGTGACGCCGCTTTCGACGATATCGACATCCTTATTGGCACCGACCCGGATGCGGATCGGTGTGGTGTGGTCGTGAAGGTGCCCGAAAATCAGCGGCATATTTACGGTTGGAAAGATTATTATTTGATGCCGGCCGACGATCTCTGGACGCTCCTCATCTGGTACCGGCTCCACCGTGAGATCGAACGCACCGGCGCTGTCGTCGATGCCGAAAAGAAGTTCTTGACCTTCTCCCACACGACCTCCGAAGGTATCGCACGGCTCGCGATGCGATACGGTATCGGCGTAGTGAAAACATGGGTCGGCTTCGCAGCGCTCTCGGCCGCCGCTCGCGACGTCTGGGACGGCAAGCAGGCAGCGCTTTCTACGCTACACGGGGGCCGCAACGATGAATACGTGGACGTTTGCCACCCCTTCGTCTGCACGGCGTACGGTATCGACGAAAAGCGCTCCTTCAACATTGGTTCGATGGAGCAAAGTAACGGATTCTCACTGCTCGGCGGCGCACCGCCGGATAACCGCTCTCTTGGCATCGGCGGACATGTGCGGGACAAAGACGGCACGTTTGCCGCCTTCCTCGTCGCCGAAGTGGCGGCCTGGGCCAAAGAGAACTGTACAAGCCTCCTCGAACTCCTCGACGAACATGTTTTCCTCGATCCCGAGGTGGGCATGCACATCACGTTCTACGAGCCCGATCCGCTCGACGGTGAATATCCGGGTATTGAGGGCGACCGCATTAAACTGGCCATTCTTCGCCGCGCGCTCGGGTATTTCCAGCTTGCGCTGGCGGGTGACCTCGTCGTTGCCGGGATGCCTGTCAAGTCTGCCACCATTTATCGGACCGGAAAGTACGACGCCATTTATCCGGCCTCGTGGCATTTCCAGTTCCCGGATGAGGGCATCCGCTTCTATTTCGACGATGAAAAGCGGAATCATCTGACCGTTCGGCCGTCGGGGACTGGCAATTCGCTCCGATTCCACATTCAGCTTCATACGTTCCCGACCCGGGAGACACTGCTCGCCGATAAAGCCGCCCTCAAGAAGAAAGGTGCCGAGATAATGAATGCGATTCGCGAAATGCTTCGGGCACCCCGCGGATAACCCTCGATATCTTACTTATGATGGAAGAGGCCCGGCCATCGGCTCACTGTTGAATGCGAGCGAGGCCGGGCTTTTTTAGGCAATGAACGATCGCCGCGGCGTATCATGGCGCGGACGAAGCCCACGTAATGGCTCGATTCATGCCCACGGCATTGCCCGTCGTAGGCCGACAAATCAAGGAAAATTATGGTGATGGAACGTAAACTTGAATTGGCGATGCGCCTGGTGCGGGAAGGGGGGATGATGGCGAAAGAGATGATTCGCCACGCTGCCATACAAGCGGACAAAGGACGGGGCGACTTGGTGACGGAGGCGGACGTCTGCGTCGAAAAATACATCCTCGATGCCCTCATAACGGCCTTTCCGGAGCACGGAATTTTTTCCGAAGAATGTGGCGGGCGCAATACGGATGCGGAATATGTTTGGGTCCTCGATCCCATCGATGGGACGAAACATTACGTCAAGGGAAGCCCTATCTATTCAGTTTCTCTCGGTCTGACGAAGGCAGGCGAATCGATCCTTGGTGTTGTTTATTTGCCTGAAACCGATCAGTTGTATGCCGCGCATCGGGGCACAGGCGTCACACTGAACGGGCGTCCCATGCGGTGTTCCATTGAGTCGCGCCTCGACCGCTCGCTGGTGTGCATGGAAATCCCGAGCCGTCATGCTTCGGAGACCGTACAGCGGGCGTCTCTCTTAAAAATGGATGCGCTGATCCGAAGCAGTCAGCGTGTGCGAATCGTCGGTATCAGTTCGATCGGGCTGTGCTGGTGTGCCTCGGGCATCTTCGATGTCTATGTAAATCTGGGCAGCGCCTGGCAACCCCACGATGTGGCAGCGGCGAAAGTGATCGTGACCGAAGCGGGAGGGCGCTTTCTGCAAAACGGGCAGCGACTCGTCGCCGGACCCGCCGGCCTGTGTGAGCAGGTCGAATCGGCTGTGGGTGTGATCGGATAGACGCTGCGTGGCGGGTTGTAAAGTGCCCGGAGTCCTCAGCTAAAAGACCTCCAGCCGTCATCATCCGGCATTTCGAAGCACATCAAAATAACGCCGGATCCGTTTTGGATCGAGACGGCGGGTACCGGACTCGCTTCGGACTACAGCGGCGGCCGTTGCCTGACCGAGCATGAGGGCCTCCCGGGGCGAGAACGAGCCGGCAAGCAATCCGAAGAGCCAACCTGCATGGGCGGCATCCCCCGCCCCGATTGTCGGACCCGTGGCCGGACCAAAATGCGCTGAGAGCGTAGCGATATCGATCCGTGCCGGCAGATCGTTATGGCCACATCGATTCAAGGCGCCGCCGTGGCGGTCGTGCAGGTGAACCAGACCACCGTATCCATGCCAGTCCGCAATCGACGCGTGTTCATGGACGTTCATCGAGACGGCGTCGGGATTCGTATCGGAGGTGGACAGGCACCGCAAAAGCGATGCGGTATCAATATCCGCGGACACGAAGGAATTATGTGCCCTTTTTCTCGATTGAATGACGGACGAATACAGCGATACGGCGCCTAGAGGCGCTGACCCGGCAAGCACGACCAATCCACGCGGCGGGTGGGTATCGAGATGATGCCGGGCGCATGCAAGGTCTTCGGCACGCCACTTTAGGTGAGGACTGAAATTTAACAAATCGGCGCCCGTAGCCTCGTCACACAGGTGGATACATCGTCGGTCGCGGTTGGGTGCATTGCAATAGGGGAGGGGCACGAAGGCGAGGTCGACCCCATGCATCTCGGCCCGCTGAAGGGCCGCGATGTATTCACCGCCGGGTGAGAAGGTACCGGGGCCATCAGGCGGTGCGCCAGGGAGCATGGTCGTCAGATTTACCTTGAGGTGGGGCGCAACGGCGAAGGGCCACGTCCCATCCTGGGCACTGATGAGCGTATTCAGGATACGCCCGACATTGGTGGCTTTGCCCCCCGCATAAACGGTCCGAACGTGCGGGCGCACTTTGGTATCGTGTCCGGGAATATCGAGGAAGGAGAGGATGCCCTTCTCGTCGTCGCGTCGGTAGTATCCGGCAACTTTATCTGCCGTGAGCCCCCAGATTTCGTCAGCCGCCGGGGAAAACTCGAGGATCGTAATGTCTTCGATGCCGTCGAGCGGATTCATGGCATTGTGAAGGTTAGGAACCGTTCGTCATTGATTCGAGGCGTGCCTGAACTGTGCGCCGAGACGGGTACAAAGCTGTTCGAGAAAACGCCGATCTGTGTCATTGAAGGCGGACAGGTCATCCGAGTCCACATCGAGCACTGCCAATAAATCGCCGTCGGGCGTGATGACGGGCACGACGATTTCGGAACGGGTGGAGGAGGAACAGGCGATATGGTTCGAAAAGAGCGCCACATCCTCGACGAGCATTGTGGCTCCGTCTCGGGCTGCGACCCCACAGACGCCCCGCCCAAAAGGTACACGCAGGCAGCCATGCCCGCCCTGATACGGGCCGATGACGAGCATCTCGGGTGCAGCGACGCGGTAAAAGCCAGTCCAGTGAAAATACGCGAACGTCTCGTGGAGTTCGCACGCCACGGTGGCCATCGCGGCAATCCAATCGTTTTCGCCATCGAGGAGGGCATCGATGCGTTCGAGAACACGCGCATAGCATGCCGGGCGGTCAGCGGCAAAGACGGAAGATAGCATTCGATGCTTGGCTGAGGTATTTGAAGCGGTCAGATTCCGACAGTGACGCCTCGCCAAAAAGCGACGTAGCCATTGATCTGCGTAGCGGCGGACTTGGCATCGGGATAGAACCACGCCGCGTCCTGGTTGCGGGCTCCGTTTACTACGATCGAATAATAGCTGGCAAGTCCTTTCCACGGGCACGTGGAATGAGTAGGGCTCTCCTCAAAGTATTGTCGGTTGAGGGAGGAGGGGGGAAATAATGGTTGCCCTCCACAACGATCGTTTCATCGCTCTCGGCCAACGTGATGCCATTCCAGGTTGCTTTCATGAAGAGAGGGTTTATTTGACGTGTTAAAAATTTTTCTCGGAATCCGTTCTACTCATTTTGTGATAATGCGTTTCGGAAACCAGTGCTTCGTCCGCGATGGAGTATTTCCTTGAACAAAGTAACGTAAAGCCAAGAATGGATAGCGTAGCGAAAATCAAGAAAACAGACGTACATTTATAAGAGGGTGCTTTTAGGATTCGCTCCATTCCGGACGGATTTTTCTTTGCAGCAAATAATCTTCCATATGCAATTCGATATTTCCGAAACCAAGCGCATCGTCACTGCACATCTGGAACGGCGCTTCCCCGGCGTATTGTTTGCGATTCGTCCGGGCAAGCCGGTGAAACACGGACCACTTGAAGATCGTGGCAGTGGGAGTCTAGAAGTTTTGTGGGCGACCGGACCCACACGCGATGCCGTTCAAGAAGTCATCGAACCTTTTCAGGGCATCGACTGGGATCCTCATACCGGGTTCCTTATGGCGGCTGACCGGCTTTCGATTAACGAGGAAGGCCTAATTGAAAGTACAAATTATGGCGTAGACTATATTTTTTGTGCCGGGCCGTTGATAGGTGCCCGTTGAGTATGTGAGTTGTTGGGTGCCATTGGAGAGGCGGCATCTTCCCTATATCAGAAAAGCGGGGGAAGCCATTGGCCTCTCCCGCTTTTCGCAAAACAGGTTGTTTTGATGTACTAATTGTGCTGCTTTCCACCCAATTGATCATGAGAGATGATCCAAGAAGTCGAACGAAGAGACGGCAGGCGAGAGGACAGTCTTCCAAGCGACTCCGTACTGTAAAATACCTTGGCGTTGTCACGCATTGTATAATGGAGTGCGCCAGGTCCTGAACTGACCGTTGTCGTCGTGCTCGTCCCGTCATCGCCAGTCGTACCTGAACCAGTGTCGGTGGAGCCCGTGTCGGTGGAGCCAGTATCGGTGGAGCCAGTATCGGTTGAGCCAGTGTCGGAATGATCGACGCAGACACCCAGATAGTCACCATGGTCAAGATGGGCCTCAACAGCAGGTTCACCAACGTTGATGGTGTGGGCGTTGGAAGGGTTCCCTGGTGGGATATGGCAGATAGTCACTTTGTGTATGCCACCATCGTCCTCTTCGTCATCGACACTGTCATCATTGCCTGAATCCGAATCTGCGGTCGAAGAATCATCGACACCTTCGTCGTCGTCGACCTCGCTATCATCTGACTCAGGGTCGGCAGCTTCAGTACATGCACCGTTCTTGTCCCCATGAAGTAGATGGGAGATCATCGAGAAAAAGCCAACTTGCATAGTCTCATTCGTAGAGACGTGGCAGATGGTAAAGTTTCCACCCAGACTGCTGAAGCCCGCGCCAAGTCCTGCGGAGCGGAGGCCACTCAGTTCCGGGAAAACAGGAGCCGTCGCTGCCAACGCCGGATCATTCGTCGGTGCCAGGGGTGCAGTATCGATGGAAATATCCGTGGGTGGTGCAGCATTCATCGAGGTGGCACAACCTGTTCCTTCCGAGAGCGTCACCAGAATAACGAGGTCCTGAAAATCGGCCGCGGAACTATTGAGGTTAGTGGTACCAAGCTCGAAGAGATAAATAACCTGGTTCGGATCGAGTGACATTAGGCCGTTCGATACGTACGGATCCACGAAATACATGATGTTTGACTGATTCATGAATCCGCTGATATCCGGAACTTGATCTCCATTGCGGAGCGCCATTACGTTGGCTGAACCACTGTTGGAATCGACCGTCATATATGAACTCCATTGGCTATTTTTATTGCCGCTCTTATGGGAAAGCTTGGTCCATGACCGACCTGTTACATTGATAGGAGTTCCGGCCGGGTAGTCATCCGGAACCATATATGTACGCGGATTCTGGTCGTCGTTCACGTTGGACGAAACCGGAAGGTTCAGCGAACCCCATGGGTCAAATACGCTGCCGCCGATATTGAATTCGGTCGTGACCATAAGGTCATATGCACCGCCTGCGCTTATGGCTGCGCCTAGAACCGTGGCCGAGGCGTTAAAGCATTCCTGCGGTACGATTTCATCTTCAGTAATCTCAAAGTCAACGGTCCCATCTCCCGGATCGTCGTCTACGGTCGGGGTAACCGTGCTGTCGGCCGGCGGCGGCGTGACGGTCGTCGTCGTATCGGTGGCAACTTCGCCTTTTTCGTGGTGTACCACGACGCTCCCGAAGATTCTTGAGTTTTCACTGTGCGTGACGAACATGTCCCCTTCGCCTGAGACCAGCACGAGACCGTCCCACTGGGCATTGCCGCTCGTTTCGAGATTACCGTCCACGACGAGCATACCGTAACCAAGCGTCGTGCCCGTCAGCGTGACATCACCGTGGACCACGATGATCGCCGGTGCCGAAGCTGTCCCAAAGGTCTGATTCGAAAAGACCTGGCTCTCGTCAAAAACCTCGTCGGCACTGGATGTGGCTTCACTATAAAGTTGTTCTATATTTATAGGGATACTGGCATTGACCACGTTCTGGGTATCTTCGAGGCCGCGCACATTGTCAGCCTCGTCGCCAACGAGCGGGGCCGTGAAAGTGTCCATGACATCGTTCGTACGCGTCCAGATGCCACCAACGTTCGTTCCCCAACCGCTGCCTTCGGGTGCTTCTTGATCTTCATCGACGGGGCGTGTGTCCCGGCCACTAATAAGGAAGTTACTACCGGAAAAATTAACTTCAGTAGTGTCAGAATCAATGAGGACCGCGGACGGCATGGAACTGAGCCGAGACAGACTCGCCTGAACAGTGTAGCTCGCGTCACCATACGTGCCGGTAGCTGTCAACTGAACGGGACCGGCGGCGGTGCCGCTGGCCGAGGCATTGAACATGCCGCCTTTGAAGGCCGTGCTGTCATACTGAGGACGCGTGACGTCATAATCCCGCCGCACTTTACTGGCAGCGGCATTGATGGCAGAAGTGGCGATCTCTTTGGCCAGTACTTCCTGCTCATAATTGGCACTCACGTGTGTTGTCTCGTATGACGTACGCTGTATGCCGATAAGCATAGCAGTTAGCGTCATAGTCGCTGCGAGTGAAATGATAATGGCTAATTTTCCCATGATCGAATTCCTCCGGTATCAGTTTTCGATAAGGCTTGTGTGATGAATATGTTGATGGGTGCCGATGGTCTATAGATTTGGAGCGAGAAACGTCCTCGTCCAATAGGTTTTCTTGATGAAACCTTTGTCTGCATTGAATGGAGGAACCAGTGCGTAGTGTACGTGGATTGTCTCCGTGTCCTCTGGATTCGCAACAGGATTTCCCTCGATATTTCTCAATTCGACGACAAATTCTGCCATTCGAGGCGGACTTTGTCCGGTTAGGACCCCGTTCACGGACCGGCGAAGTTGAAACAACGGTTCGCTTTGTCCATCAAGTTCTAACGTGTCTATCGGGACGGCCTCATATCGCACGGCGGACGTGGCAACGTCTCCGGGTGCGAGGAGCAAATTAAATTCTATTGCAGTCGGGGTGACTTCGTTGAATACGGGTGCTCCCGGTGGTACACCGAGTCCCACATTTTTAAAATCCGATTCGATCATGTTCGTCAACTCAAGCACCTGCTTCTTTGAGGCATAGTAACTCGTTTGATCGACGACCGCTTCGTTGGTCCGGAACTGCGCCACAGCCAGGATCAATAGTACAGTGCCGCCAATCATTGTCGCCGTTATGTGATCGATTAAAAATTGCATAGCGCCTGAGCACGTCAGAACTTGTGAAGATCAGGGGTAGGAAAAGACGCGCGTAAGCTGAACCGGCTGTTCCAAACTTGTCTGGTTAAGCGTTACGGTGACCGACTTTGAGAATGTGGGGGTCAATACGCTTTCGGTAAGGTTTCCTTCGTCAACGTAGTTGACTTCAATCTGTACGACGAAGTCGATACCGTCGACATCGGTCGAATAGACGTACGGCTGAATTCCGTTGAAATCGTCGATGTCCAGAGCGTCGGTATAGAGGCCACCGGTTGCAAAGGGAAGACTTGTAAGGTTAGCCGGATCAGTGATCGTCTGGGTGGCCGTAGCTGCGTCGAAAGCTTTTGAACCGATGTAGTCGAGAATGTCAAGTCCTGCACCCGTTGCAACGGTTTCCATTTCACTGCTCACCATGGAAAGACGGGCATTCAAAACGGACCGCTGTTGTACCATGGAAATTTGCATAGCTACCATAAGAGCGACTAATGCAAGAAGCGTCTGCGACATTTAGAATCTCAATCTTTCTTACCGAATTGCGTGGTGGCAAAAACCACGGGTCCAGTATCGGCAGAAATGAGATGGACTTAAATCTTTTGAGGAAGAGATGCTCGCGGGGATTGAACAGCAAGAAGGTGCTTCCAGACTTATTTGTGCTATTCCACGATGCACTGCATTATCACAACGTCGACCCACTTTCCGTCCGCGTACCCTATTTCGGTTTGCGTCCCAACAATTTTAAATCCAAACCGCTTGTGCATCGAGATGCTACCAGGATTGTTAGCCCAAATTTTGGCCACCACATGGTGATATCCAAAAATACTACACTTCTTGAGGAGCGCTTCTTGGAGGTAGGATCCATAACCCTTCCCGACTTTCGCTCGTCGAACATAAACTGACGTTTCGCAACAGAAACGATATCCCGGCCGGTCACTGTATTGTTTAATAATTCCCCATCCAAGTACTTGTTGGTCCAACTCGAGAAGAAGGATGGTCTCGCGTTTGTTAAAATGCGAAATCCAAGCAGAGATGTCGGCAGGGCTTCGGGGCGCCTGATCCATGGTACAATCGCCCGCAAGGATTGATTGATTATATATGGCCGCGATGACAGCGGCGTCTTCCGTTTTGGCCGGACGTATCAACAATGAGGGGAAAATGATTGAGTTGGTTGGCGGGGAGAATCGCCCAACATCCGGAGGCACACCTTGAGGACAATATATGAGTACGAATGTTTTTGATTTATACTCCTTGAACTAACGCACGAAGGGCGCCCGCGGCATTGATCACACGCCCGATGCGGTCCGAGTCGTTCACCTTCGTCCCGGTGGAATTGAGGATATCGAATGCTTCGTCGGCCGTCAGATTCGGACGGAAAGAACGCATGATGCCTATCAAACCGGCGACCATCGGGGTGGACATGGAGGTACCACTCAAACGAACGTACCCGTCGCCGGGACGAAGCGATAGGATATTCACCCCGGGCGCGGCGATGGGCCGCGATAGTCGCATGTTCGTATTGGAGAATCGAGCCTTATTGAGGTGTTCATCGACGGCGGCGACGGTAATGACACCCTCTACATTAGAGGGGAAATGTCTCCTCGCGTCCTCATTATCGTTGCCCGCCGAAACGACCACGACGACGCCCTTCTTCAGTGCGAAATCGATTGCATTCGTCAGGACCCGGGGGGCGGTCGTTGTGCGATAGCCGAGGGACATCGAGATCACATCGGCCCCGTCCCGGGTCGCGTCTATGACCGCCTGTGCGATCATCTCGACGGTGCCCGAACCGCCGGCCGTGAGGGCCTGATAACCCGCAATTTCAAGGAATCGTCCATCCCAATTCAGGCTCGCAATGCCGCGGTTGTTATTCGTAGCCGCCCCGGCGATGCCGGCACAATGGCTCCCATGCCCGTTGCCGTCCTGCCGCGCTGGACTATCGTGAAACACCGCATCCATGTCCTCGTGTCCGGCGTCAACACCCGTATCTACGATGGCGACGAGAGCTTTTTTCACCGGCTCCTGATCGCGGAGAAAAGCATGGGCCGCGTGACCGTGAATAGCATCCAACGCCCACTGTTGCCCTGCCATCGGGTCATTTTCCAATACCGACTCCGGTGTCTCCCCTTCATACGATGATTGGTCCGGCGGATGCAGCTGAATCGTCACGTTATCCTCCACGTAATCTACATTCTCGACGTCCTCGGCCAGCGCGGCTGAGAGGGCCGGGAATCGATCCACGGGGGCATAGATCAGATAAACCTGAGCCAGATCTTCGTCCATCGCCGAACTCATTTGCGGGAAAGCCTTCTCTGCACGGGCATCGAAGTGGTGGAGGATCGGTTGCAATTCCTCGATCCGGTCGTCTGGGCCGAGTTCGACGAGGAGCGATCCGGGATGCGCAGAAACACCGAGTAGCCGGGACCCACCATAGAGCGTACCAGAGACGAGAAGGGTCAGAACTCCCAGGGCGAAGAAGGGCCGCGCCGAGGCGTGGCGCAACGCCGATAACGTTGCCGCGAGGATCAGGCCCGTCCCGACCTCAGCCGAAGCCGTGATCGCAATGTCTATGAGGCGCTCACCCGAAAATAGATGGAAGAAGAAGGCAAGGCCGAGCATTGCCAGGCCCAGGATGGCGGTGAGCGGTTTTCGGTCCCGGCGGGAAGCGTCCCAAGCAATCAGGACAAAGGCGGAGACGATGAGCAGCGCAGTGAGATGCATTGGCTTTTGGTAATATCACGGAAGCAATGGCGAGGGCTCTAAACGGTCATGGGAAAGCTACGATAACAAAAGAGCTGTGTTTCGCCCGGGGGGCGGTGCGATTTCGAATTGACACCGATGAAAGTGTGACGAACTGTGTGCTCCGGTCGATCCACAAACCATCCGCGAAGGCGTCCGGGCTGTCAAGAGACTAATATTTCATGGCTGTTGTATCGTGAAATGAAAGGATGAAAAGAAAATTATCAATCGCGCCTGCGATGTGGCTCGAAGAATACCGCCATGAAGATCCGTTCCATTCCCCGTCTCAATGGCCGCAGCTGGGTGCCAGGCGTGTGGAAACATAGAATGAAAGACGGCACGCATCGGATAACGGATTTTCTATTCGAGGATTGATATATTCGAGCGCCGAGCGTAGTTCACCCACAAAGTTGAGATTCCATGTCATTCCCACAGGCTACATCCACCGTCGATACCCATTATTATACTGCGTTCGGATTGCGTATTGCCTCTTGCCTCCCATGTCCGGAACTGGTGGAAGGAACGGCGGATCCGGACGTCACGATATCCTACGGCGATGTGCCAGAATCCCTGTCCGATGCAGCACAGATCGGTTTACGTTTTCAGGCTAGCCCCGGTGAACTTTTGCTCGTGGTCGACGGCGTGGCCCGATATCTCGTCCGCAACGGAAGGGGAATTATTATTGACCGGATGGACGGCGTTTCCGACTCGGACATTCGAATATTCTTGCTCGGGTCGGCTTTCGGGGCGTTGATGCATCAGCGGGGTCTCCTTGCCTTGCATGCGAGTGCCATAGGTGTTAATGATGGTTGCGTGGCCTTTCTCGGATATTCCGGGATGGGCAAATCGACGTTGGCGACCGCTTTTGGAAGAAAAGGTTATTCTATTCTCACGGACGACGTGTGCGCCGTGGGCTTCGATGCCGAACAAGTGCCGACCGCAGTGCCCGGATATCCGCAGACGAAGCTGTGGCTGGATTCGCTCAAGAAATTCGAGATGGACCCGGAGCCTTTACGCAAGATTTCTCCGAGTCTGGAAAAGCGTGCTCTTCCAATGTCGGAAGCGTTTAGTGGGAAGCCGTTACCATTGCGTCGCATTTATGTCCTAACGCATGCCGAGGACGAGCTCTCAATTGAGCCTATATGGGGGCCGGAAAAATTCATCGAATTGAGGAAACACACGTATCGCCCGAGTTTCCTCGAAGGACTCGGCGTTCGCGTCCCACATTTCCAGCAGCTTTCCGTGCTTGCCGCTCAATTGCCGCTGGTTCGTGTCATGCGTCCGTATCGTTCCTTCATGCTCGATGAACTGGTGTCCATGCTTGAAGAGGATTTTCTAGAATGAGTGGCATCATCTGGCTAGCCTCGTATCCAAAATCCGGCAATACGTGGTTTCGCGTCTTACTGCTTAATTTGTTGTCGGAGGCCGCTTGCCCGGTCGACATCAATGATCTGAGTGGCATCCCCATCGCCAGCTCTCGCACCCTCTTAGACGAGGTACTCGGGTTCGACTCTGCGGACCTGTGCGACGAGGCAAATGCAAGGTCGCGACCCGAAGTTTACGCTTTCCATGCGAAAACATCGACGAAGAACCTCATATACAAGGTGCACGATGCCTACACCCGCCTCCCAAACGGCCAGCCAATTTTTCCGCCTGATGTCACGGCGGCGAGCGTGTATATCATTCGCAACCCCTTGGATGTCTGCGTGTCGTATGCCCACCACCTGGGGCATACCGGCTTTGATGGCGTCATCGAGATTATGGCCGACCCGAATTTTGTGATCTCGGCCAGCAAAACGCGCTATAATGCACAATTACACCAGACCCTTGGGAGTTGGCGAGAGCATGTGCTGAGTTGGACGCATGGGCCCACGCCCGTGCTTGTTGTCCGATATGAGGATATGAAGCACCACGCTGTCGAAACGTTCTTGACTGTGGCCCAATTCTTAGGACTTCCCCGGGATTCGGATCGGATCGCAAAGGCCATTCGGTTCAGTGCGTTTGATGAACTCAAGCATCAGGAAGATGAAGACGGATTCCAGGAGCGTTTATACGGGTCCTTCTTCCGGAAGGGCGGCGTCGGGACGTGGCGGGATGTATTGAATCAAAAGCAGGCTATGCGTATCATTCATGACCACGCTGATGTCATGCGCCAATACGGCTACATAACGGCCTCACGGGATCCGATTTTTTAAAAACATGGATAAATTTGATGGATAGATCTACCCGAATTAATTTGAATACGGTTGTTGCCCGGAGTGATGGGCAGGTCTCGTGCGACCTCGATGGTGAGGTCGTGTTGATGAGTGTGGAGAAAGGGGAGTATTATCGGATAGACGATATCGGCAGCCGTATTTGGGCGATGATCGATCCCCCACAAAGTGTCTCTGCCCTTTGTGACCGGCTGGTTTCCGAATACGACGTCGAGCGAAGGGAATGCGAGGAAGATGTGTTGTCCTTCTTGCGAAAGCTGCATAAGGATGACATGATCCGGGTTGAAATTCATGCGCAAGCTGGCTAAGTACCTTCGGCTCTCATGGAGGGATCAGGCGATGTTCTGGGAGGCGGCGCTGTTCCTGGGCATCGCACGATTTGCGTTGCTGGTATTGCCGTTCCGGTGGATTGCCTCCGTTTTCGGTGTTCAACACGTCGAAACACCACGGGAGGAAAGCGGAGAATGCGGAGCAGCCAGAGGCGTGGGTGCCATGGTAAACCTCGTCGCCCATCAGGTGCCCTGGCAATGTAAATGCCTGGTACAGTCTATCGCCGCCAAACTGATGCTTTCGCTTCGGCACATTCCCAGTACGGTCTATTTCGGCGTACGAACCGACCGATCCGGTGCATTTGAGGCCCACGCCTGGCTGCGAAGCGGGGAATCCATTGTTGTCGGGAGGACCGAACATGAACAATTCACAGTGCTTACGCACTTTGCAGACGTCCCTTGATTCGGGTCGATCTTTATCATAGATAATGCCTTACGCGTTACGGAATTACATGGAGTTAAGATGACCAAATTTACTAAAGACACAATTCTGCAGTGCGTGCCGGGTCTGACCGTACGAGTTGACGAAAATAATTTGATCGCCATAAAGGTAGGGGACGAAACCATGAGTTCGAGTCTCCATGCCCTGACGGTACTCGGCATGTTTGCGCATCCCCGTACGCTGGCAGAGGCGATGAATCGACTGAAGCCTCTTGTCGAAGGCACACAGGACTGGATGGACCTGACATCCGTCATTCATCAACTCTGGACGGCGGGTATATTGACGACGGAACTGTCAACGAAGAAGGCATTTCAATAAGAAAAATACAGCGGCGCCCATGTTCATACGGTGATGCTAAACGACAGAGAGCGTACGGCTCGCTATCTGGAAGCTATCGCTGCCGTCGTGAAGCAGGACGATGTGGTAGTGGATATCGGTACTGGGACCGGGGTCTTGGCATTGGCCGCAGCCCGTGCCGGTGCACGGCATGTGTATGCCATTGAGGCCACCGGCATCGGACAGGTTGCCAGAGAACTCTTCGAGGCGAATGGCTTCGAGGATCGGATTTCACTGGTTGAAGGATGGTCCACCCGGGTGTCCTTACCCGAACGAGCCGACGTGCTGGTGAGCGAGATGATTGGGCATAACCCGCTTGGCGAGGGACTGATCGAGATTACGTGCGACGCGCGAAAACGGCTTCTCAAGCCGGATGCCCGGTTGATCCCATCCCACGTCAATCTTTACGGGCAGGCGCTCACCGTGCCACCGGAGAAAATGAAACGCTACACATTTAGTACTGATGCTGTTCGTGACTGGAATCAATGGTATGGGCTGAACTTTGATCCCTTGGTATCGCTGGCACAGGCTCGCAATCAACGCATCATGGTTAAACCACAGCGGTCCCGCGATTGGGCACATTTGGCTCCGCCTGTTCTGCTCGCAGAAATTGACCTCTCCGTCGCGGACGCGCCCGGCCTCGAAACCACCGAAGGGATTACCGTTTCTCAGCCGGGGCTTCTCAATGGCTTTATGGTCTATTTCGAGTTGATTCTGTCCGAAAACGTGCAGTTGTCTGTCTCTCCGACAGAAGCGGATGAGGACAATCACTGGAAAAATATGACGTGGGTCTGGCCCCATGGATTCCCTGTCAGTATGGGCACGAATGTCGAGGTCGAGTTTTATGAGTACCGACACGGGAAGCCCAACGGACTATCGCTTCGCGTGCTCGATCCGGCCACTGCATGAGAATGGCCCATTTAGGGGTACATTCGTCTTGTGCTACGGTCGCCTCTTGGTAGCCCGGCACCTCCCTTCGGCAGGCCGTTAGCAATTGTCTTACGCCCGCCCGCGGTTGCGGAACCATCTGCTTGCATGGAGAGGGTCCAAGGGCCCGGGAATCTCTTCTTCTTTTCTGCCATGAGTGCCATTCTCAGCGTTTATCACAGAGACGGACAGCCTGCCGAGCCCCTTGACCTCACGGCCCCGATGGACGCCATGGCGCATCGGGGGCGGGACGGGCAGGGTATCTGGCACGAAGGGCCGGTGTCGATGGGCCATCGGATGTGCTGGACGACGCCGGAATCTCTCACCGAAGTGCTTCCACTGGTGAGCCACACTGGGAATTACGCCATCACAGCGGACGCGCGTATCGACAATAGGGATGCGCTTTGCGATCAGCTCAAGGTCGAACCCGGCGAGCGGTCGAAACTGCCGGACAGCGCGTTGATACTGATGGGCTACGAACGGTGGGGCGAGGCCGTCGTCGACTGGCTTCTCGGCGATTTTGCCTTTGCTATCTGGGATCGTGCGAAGCAAGAATTGTTTTGCGCGACCGACCCGCTGGGCGTAAAGCCGATCTATTATTTCGAGGGGCCTCATCTGTTTGCTCTGGCGAGCCAGATCACGGCGCTCCTTTCGGCGCCGGGCATTCCCAAACGACTGAATGAAGAAGGACTGGCCACCCGACTGACGTTCTATCTCTCCATCGCGGACAAGGCCGTCACCTGTTTTGACGGCATCCGTGCCTTGCCTCCGGGCCATACCCTGACCGTCGGTGACGATGCCGTTCGGTTGCGAGCCTACTGGGAACCCGACCCTCACAGACGGCTCGAAACAAAAACCGACGAAGCATACCTCGAATCTTTTCGTGCCCTGTTCGACGATGCCGTCCGCGCGCGATTACGTAGCGCCTTTCCTGTAGCGACCATGTTGAGCGGCGGTCTCGATTCCTCATCCATCGCATGCGTCGCGGCGCGGAGAATGCGAGATCGGGGGCAGCAATTGATCGCGCTGGCTTCCGTGCTTCCAGCGGGGCATAAGGGACCGGAAGAGGACGAGCGGTATTACATCGACCTGATACGGGATCAAAAGGAGTTGGACGTCGAGTACGTTACGGGGGAGGGGTGGCCGATCTTCGGTCCCGAACTGGAGGCGCTATTTGACCGGACCGGCAGCCCGAATCTCGTCCCGACGCATTATCGATACACTGCCATGTATAACACGGCCTCTCGTCGGGGCGTGCGGGTAATACTAGACGGAATCGGGGGCGAAATGGGGGCGACGTCAGACGGGCCGGGCTATCTGGCGTCGCTGGCATTGCACGGACGATGGCTGCGTCTTGGCAAGGAGCTTCGAGCCCTGAGCACGGTACTACATCGGCCGTGGTGGCACGGCGTGCGAACCCGGGTCCTCAATCCTCTTATGCCCATCTTCTGGCATCGTGCAAATCATGTGTCCTTCTGGCGCTCGCAGTCAATTCTGGACCCCCAATTCGCAGATCGGATTCAACTCGACCGGAGGCTCAAGCAAGTCTGGCGTTCGAGCTTTCACACGCGACCAAATGTTCGTCGGAACGAACTTAGTGAGATTCTTGTGTTTCGCGGTCCGAAATACGGGTTCGGCATCGATGACGACATCGAGATCCGGTGTCCGTTTATGGACCGCCGCCTGGTCGAGTTCTGTCTGGCTGTGCCCGGGCATTTGAAGGTCCAAAACGGCTGGACCCGTTTTCTTATTCGTCAGGGTATGGCAGGCGTATTGCCGGGGGAAGTGCGTTGGCGCATTACGAAGGGTCCCATTGCGCCGGATATGTTTCTGCGGTTGAAAAGTACGAAAAACCAAATACAGGCGGAACTCGATACCATTGGATTGGCCGATCCGGTCCGAAGGTATGTGGATGTCGCCCGGATGAAATCCACGCTGGAGCATCTGTCCCACTGTTCGGGTTGGGAGCCGCTACACGGAAACGTTCCTGCACGGGATATTATGCAAACCGGCATGCACGCCATTCGATTTCTCCGCTGGTTTGATTCGCTGTAAGAAATTCTCCCACGGGGTAGTAGTCGAGGCCTGGCCGAATTACGATTACCTCGCAATTTCATATAAAAAAGAAGCCCACCCCCACAAACGTAGGGGTGGGCTTCAAATGGGTTATGCTCGATACAAAGGCGCTCTCATAACCAATGAACACGATTTGAGATTTGTGCAACTGGAAAGGTATCCTCCGTGCCAGCCCGCACTATAACATCGTCCCGTGATGACCCTCGAGAGACCGATCATTTACGAGGCCTGAAGTTAGGATACGCGTCTTCCCGCGGTTCCGTCATTCAGAGAACCCGAGCGCGTTCCAGCCGTAATTTGCGCATCGATACAAGTGTAATTTGGGCAATGCCATGCCTTCCGTTCCTGGGTTTCAGGGGAATCCATTGCGGTTTTGAGGTCTTCTTTCATGACACTTTGCTGGCTAAGAGGAAATATGATGGAGGTACATGCAGAATTGGTCGAAATTAGGTGTTTCGGCACAAGATTGCAAAACACAATACCAACAAAACTTAGAATTGCAGATTTTACATATTTCTAGGTGCTGGTTCTGTACATCACATCAATCTTTTGACGATAATAAATAAATAAATCTAATTGTTGCGTGAGTTAGATGAGTTACCGTTCCTTTCAAAAAGATAAATAAGCGGTTCCAATTCTGAGCCTTCCGCAATGAATCCAATTAATGCCTCGGACCAATTTGTGGAAGAACGTCTACTCCTTTGTACTACTGAGGCCCAATTTGGCCTAATTGATCCGCACGTGGTTCTCAAATTCTTGGAGCAACATGTAAATTGGCAAGCCCTCATACGACTTGCGAGGCAGAACAAGATTTTACCGCTACTCAATTGCGTCCTGGGTAGCCTAGAAAAAGAGATAGTGCCTCAGGCAATTTCTCAGTCACTTCAATCAAGTGTGCAAATTATAGCGCAATTCAATCTGCTTTGTCTGTCCGAACTAGCAGGACTGGCAGAGCTGCTTCGACATGCGTCTATTTCGTTTCTTCCATTAAAGGGTCCCGTACTGGCTCAGCAACTTTTCGGCAATATTGCGTTGAGGCAATTCAGTGATCTGGATATATTGGTTAAGCGCAATGACGTTGGGAAAAGCGCCGAAATATTAATGCTCCGTGGATACCGGCTGCTCGTTCCGCGAAAGAATTTCTCTTCTTACGACCTGGCTCGTCTCGTCCCCTATTTGGGAAGCTATCATATCGTTTTTCATCATCCCGAAAAGAATGTTACGGTCGAATTGCACTGGAGACTTGGTGCCATGGATCGTCAATTCCCTATTGAAGGATCTGCGTTGTGGGACAATCTTGCCTCAGTGGACATTGGGGGCACTGCGTTTCCAACTTTCGCGAGTGAAGATCTCATTTTGTACCTCTTTATTCACGGGAGCAAAGATCAGTGGAAGCGGCTGTCCTGGTTGGCCGATGTGGCCGCATTCATGAAACAGTACAGGGATATCGACTGGGAGGCGGTGCGCACGAAGGCAAAGAAAATTGGGAACCTTCGACCAGTTTTGCTTGGGATATTCCTTGCCAATCAAAAACTTGAAATACCAATTCCGTGGGCATTCAAACGAGACGTCGCCCGCGAACGAGTCAAACTTGAACGCATGGCGAATCAGTCATTGCTCTTCCGTGTCGATAAGGCGAGATCCGGACTAAGTGAAATCCGCTATTTAATAGGTCTTCGACAGGGGCTATCCCCCAAAGGGCGTGCCGTCGTTGAATATGTTTTCGTTCCCCGAGCCACGACGTGCAATGTCCTGCGGTTGCCCCCGAGGCTTTTTCCGGTGTACTTTTTTTTGCGCCCCGTCGAACTGTTTTCCCAGTACATCTTGCAACGATCATTTGCAGACCTCGTTCGTCGTGACTAACAGAACACGTAGCGCGAAGTTGTGTTTTTGAATGGCCTTAGATACCAATCATTTTGAAATTCCTATTACGATGCATGGAATTGTTGCAGTTGCTTGGTTGGACTGAGTTCCAAACATGGGGTGCCGGGGAGCGAAGGCCCTACGCAAGCGTATAATAATTATTCGTGGAGGGATGGGGAATTGTTTTTTCAACGCATCGAAAGGAGGTTTGATATGCCGATCAAGAAGCTCAGGTCCTTTCTAGATGAGCGTGGTATCAAGTATGTCAGCGTCATTCATTCGCGGGCATTTACGGCGCAAGAGGTTGCGGCCTCGGTCCACGTTCCGGGTCGCGAGATGGCGAAGACGGTGATGATCAACGTGGAAGGGAAAATGGCAATGGCGGTGCTGCCGGCCATGTACCGAGTAGACCTGGCTCATCTCGCCGAGGCCATTGGAACCAATGACGTAGTTCTCGCTACGGAGGACGAATTTAAAGAACATTTTCGGCAGTGTGAACCAGGAGCCATGCCGCCATTTGGCAATCTTTACGGCATGACTGTGTTTATGGATTCCTCACTGACGGAGACCGAGGAAATCGTTTTCAACGCGGGTACTCATACCGAAGTGATTCGCATGGCATTCCCCGATTATGCGCAATTGGTGGAGCCCGTTGAACTACACTTTGCTCTCGAGTTGGCGTAAACGGCTGACGGCGACGGTTGCTGAATCCTATTCGAGCGGTAGCGTACAGGTTACAATCGTACCGCCTGTTTCGACTGGAGCTATCTCCAACAAGGCTCCTATCGCCTCGGATCGGTATCGCATAGTACGTAATCCAAGACCGGATGCCGCAGGGTCCGAATCGCCGATTCCTACCCCATCGTCGCGTATGGTAAGCCGAATGTGAGACGCGTGGACGACCAGGCTCAAATCGATTTGGGCGGCGTGGCCGTGCCGGATTGCATTACGCACTGCTTCTTGTGCAATGCGAAGTAAGTGCGTTGAAACCGTAATATCTTCAAGAAGAAAAGCACCATCTGTGCACAATGAACACGACAGGTTGTCGGCTTGATTCGTGATTCTGGCCAGACTAGCAAGTGCCTCGGTCAATCCGGAGGCTGCAACCTCGACGGGCATCAACCCGTGGGCCACCCGTCGCAATTGCGAGTCAGCATCCTTAACATGATTGACAAGCTCACCCGAAAGCTCGGCTTGGGGCGATGCTCCTGCCTCAAGTTTACGATACAAAACGGTGGCGAGCAGCGCGATTCCGCTTAACTGACTACCGAGTCCATCGTGCAAATCTTGGGCAATGCGTTGTTGTTCAATTTCAGCGGCCTCTGACAAATGCCGTTCGAGCACCTTTCTCTCGCTGATATCACGAATGATGCCTGCAAACATACGCTTCCCAGCATGCCTGAACTCACTGACGGCAAGGTCTAACGGGAATGTCGTTCCATCTTTCTTCCGACCTGTGACTTCCCGCCCTATACCGATTATTTTCTTCTCTCCGGTTTCGAGGTATTGGCGGATGTACCCATCATGGTGGCGCGCGTGTGAGCCCGGCATGAGGATCTTTACGTTTTTGCCAACAACTTCGTCTTCTTTATAACCAAAAATTTGCTCAGATGCAGGGTTAAAAGAAAATATGATACCTTCGGCATTTATCACGACGATGCTCTCTACCGCTGTATCGACGACTGCTTGTAAATGCGCCTCACGCGCCTCCAGGGCTTCCTCGGCCAATTTCGTGCGGGTAATATCGGTGCCGACCAGCGTAAGCCCCGTAATTTGTTCTTCTTGCACAATTGGGCCGACGTTGATTAGACACCACATTGGAGACGAAGGTGGGCCCGGAAGGAGTATTTCCATCTGGCAGGATTCTCCATTCTCCACTACGGCACGCAACTGGCTTTCGCAGAAGGCATGGTCAGATGGCCGCAGGAGATCGAGGATATTCGCGCCGGCAATGTCGTGATTTGATTCACCGGAGAGAGCGTGATTTATATACTTGATCGTGCCGTCATGCGAGAGCATCATAATCGACGCAGGCACAGTATCAAGAATGGAGCGGAGTCTGGCATTCGAATGGCGTAATCCTTCGCGCGTTTGTTGTTGGCGAGTGGCATCTCGCACGATCTTCGTAAAACCTTGAATATCACCATCTTCACCTAACAGCGGTGTAATGACGGCGCTACACCAAAATGTAGATCCGTCCTGCCGCACTCGCCATCCGTCTGCAAGACAATGTCCATCCTCTATGGCTATCCGCAGATTACGAGATGGCTGACCCAGGTCCTGAAGTTCTCTCGGGTAGAATACCGAGAAGTGTGTCCCGACAATTTCGTCCCGCGAATACCCTTTTATGCGCGTAGCGCCTTCGTTCCAACTAATCACTCGGCCATCAGGATCAAGCAAAAAGATGCCGTAGTCAATAACCTGTTCGATCAGGTGATGAAGATGTCCCTTGTTGTCAACGAGAGGGGAATCCGGCGGAATGTCGGACATGAGCGGCGAGGCGGTTGCGATGGTACCTCTCCCGGCCGGCAATTACATTTGGCCTATCGGAGGGCAGAGAGATGGAATGAACGTCGTAAAGGGTTTTTGAGCCGACAAGCGTTTACCATAAGTCGTATTATAGGCAATTAACTTGAGGAAAGCCTGTTAATATTGTAGTTAGTATTGCAACTATGAGACTTTCGATAACAAAATAGAACTAGCTTAAGATGCGATTTTCTTACGGTCTAAATATCGGTCAAATACGATCGGAGGAAGGTCAATGTCCCATCAATATTATTCATGGCTTCAGTATCGAGATCTACCAAGGGATAACGCATGCGCAACCAATTGGGAGAATCCGTAGCACGGGCCATGAGCGCTTTGAGACCGGGTACAAATGGATTCAATTCTAACCTGTGGCGAATTGTCGTCAATTGGTCTTGAAGGTGGCGGGCCTTATGTGTACGGCGCTCCATAATCACTGCCCTTGCGAGTGAAGCCGTTAGGTTTACGGATGCTGAAATGCAACCGGCACCACCTTCCATTGTTAATTTGAGGAGGCAGGATTCTGTACCTGAATACACGCGCAAAGAGGGGAAGCGTCTACAGATTTCCAGCATGTGTTTAATTTCTCCACTCGAATCCTTGATGCCCGATATGGCAATTGCGTATTCGCGAACTAACCGGTCTATTAGCGAGAAAGAAAAGCTCACCCCTGCCATTTTGGGAAAATGATAGAGGACGATGCGAATTTTGTGGTCTCCAACTTGTTGAATTAGGTTTCCAAAATATCCAAAGAGCCCGTCATCCGATACCGGTTTATAATAGAAGGGAGGCAATACCAGCACGCCCGCGACTCCTCGAGCGGTCGCATGGCGCGTCAATCGCACCGTATCGGGCAAAGCGCAACATCCAGTACCTATCAAAAGTTTTTCCGGAGGTAGTTCCGCCTCCAGCAGTCGTTCGAGGAGTTCCATGCGCTCCTCTACAGAAAAGGAAGGGGCTTCGCCGGTTGTCCCCATGACAGCAATACCGCTACATCCCCGGGAAAGCAACCATCGACAATATGAGGCAAATGCCTCGTGGTCCACACTTAAATCATCGCAAAATGGTGTCAGTGCAGCCGCGAAAATTTCAGGGGCAGGACGCGAGTCAGCCTTCATCCATAATTGGGGATAGCCTCAAAATATCAGAAACAATAATAGGCTTATCAGGAGAAGAAGGCTACCGGCAGCGGTAATAAGATACACGGGTGTATGTTCCGAACGATGTCGCTCCTTCCAGTACCGGATGTCAGGATACGTATTGACGAGCATTGTGAGACCAAGGACCGAAAGCAGCCCAGCAGCCAATGGTACACGGTCAAATGAAGGATTATGGTTAAATACCAGGAGAAAAAGCTCGACCCAGAAACCGGAGACGAGAAGGACAAAACACAGAAAACCGATGATGCGAGTACCCAAAAACATCTTGCGATATAAGAATTGACAATTGAACGTCCCCTTTTTCTTCCAGGATACAAGATCGCTCCAACCGGGCTCGTCTCGTGCAACTGATTGAAAAATCTGCAGCGTTAATTGGTAGCTCAGAAACGGATGACAATTATGATAGATGGGGCTATCAGGTGAGGATTTATGGGACAAGACGATGCCAATAGGACTGATCCACCTGGCTTCGATAAATCCGCGGTTCGGGATGTGCAGTGCGACGCGACTATGAACGCGTCCCAAAGCCAATATACCCCACTTGAGATTTTCTGAAGTTGGTGCGAATTCCTGTCTTCCAATCCGAAGTCGCATAAAAAAGACCCCGTCGATAATTCTACTTCGGTCGGTACACAATAAGGAATCGACCAGTTGTACAAAAAGAAGAAGCTCGAAAAATCATCACTTCAGGACTCGGACGTTTTTCAGAGCGCGATGAATTATCATCAACTGCTTAAAACGCTTGGAGGCATTTTTTCGTTATAGATATTGGGAGATACAATCGTATGGGAGCATAATAGCGAAAGAAAAACGAGAACTCCGGCACATTCGACAAACAATCGTTGCGCGACGATTAATTGTTATTGACAAGCATTTTAGGGGGTGGAAGGGCAGAATCCAATGAAACGTGTCGTCCGGTTAAGCCTTGATAATTACAAACCGGATACAAAGAATCGACGTTAACAGAAATGTGATTTTATTTAGCTGCGCGGGCTAGAAGAGGAAGAGAACCGTCACGACAATTACGCCCACAATTCCAGCACCGACCGACATCGCCTTTATGGTCCGATCTATCGGATTGTACATGGTCTATGGTTTTTCCATTCTTGATTGCATACGCAGTATCGGTGGGTCTCGTGAACGCTTAAGATGTTTCACACTGATAATTGAGCACTTTTCATTCCGTAACAGGGGTTTAAAGAATGAAGGCTACGAGAATCGTAATCGCGTATGCACGACCCTGGGGTCTTTCGAGTGAATTGGCCACCGAAACGTGGAGTACTTCGATTGCGCAACGATGCTGGGGATAATAGAAATGGCAGATGGGCAGAGTTGCTTTTCGCGGAACATCATTCGCTGCATCAAGCGGAATGGGGGGGCTCATTCGGGTCAAATACAGGGCGAGACTTACCCACTTCTGCACTGGAAAAGGCGACGAAAAGCCGGTCCAACAGGTTATCGTATTCCCCCTCAACGTCACCAGGCACGCCGGGACCGGGCGGGCGATCATCAGAAGTAAGCGCGGCGAGGTTGATCCATTGCGGCATGAACTTCATGATAGCCACCTTCGTGTGGAATATCCGTGGGATAATATGTACTGAAATTACAGAGGTTTTGCAATGGGAGGAAATCCTATTTTATTGACCGAGGGCCGTTGCCAGATTGATGGGCCAACCCCTGAATGGCTAACCGGTATACGACCGGGAGACCGGGGATGCCGACGATAATATAAGAATTGATGCTGTTTCAGGATAAATCAAAGCGAGAACCAGACGATCGGTTCAGACCGTTCGTTGCATGAATCAGACCGACGCTTTGACGTAGTCAACGGCGCCTACACACACTGCATCCTTGCAAAAACCTGAATCTCCATGCGTTCCCGGACGTGTCGCCCGCGCTCTTGCAGGTCTTCACCCTCACCAGCGGGCTCGCGCCAGAGGAAATAGAGCAGAACGTCACGTATCCAATTAAGACGGTCATGAATGGCCGGGTGAAGCTCGGACCGATCCGGTCGGTGTCCAACTTCGGGCATTCGGTGGTCAACATTTAGTTCGATAACCAGGAAGCCCTCCCCGAAGGCATTCGCCGGGACGTCGGTGAGAACCCCTGCGTGGTTTATTGCGCTCTTCGGCATAGTGCTCAAAATCGAGATGGTGCTCGTAGGGTACCTCAACCGGCTCATCGATGACGGCGTGGAGATGAACCGCGCTTCGGAGGAGGGGGCGCCCTTGCACCTGCGCCTAGTCCTCATGACGGCCCTCACCACAGCGCTCGGCTTCGTTCCGCTACTCTATTCGCGGGCATCGGCTCGGAGGTTCAACGGCCCCTGGCGACCATGGTGGTCGACGGCCTCAATACGTCGACGGTCCCCACGTTGCTGATGCTTCCGGAATTCTACCAGTGGTTTGCACCCAGCCCAGCCCGAAGGCCGGAAACATTGTAGCGTCACCTCTCATTGTACCGGGCATGAATACGATCCTCACCCCGACTTCGTCCCCACGCATCCTGCTGATCCGGAGGGGCCGACGGCTGGAGTATTTCACCATCGGCTGGAACTTGCTCGAAGCCGGGGTCGCCATTGCCGGTGGCCTCGTCGCCGGCAGTACGGCGCTCGTCGGCTTCGGCATCGACTCCGCCATCGAAAGTTCGTCCGGCGCCGTGCTGCTCTGGCGACTACAGGATGGGACGCACGGCGAAAAGCGGGAAGCTCTGGCCCTTCGGCTGGTGGGTGTTTGCTTTTTGCTGCTGGCCACCTATGTCGCCATTGATGCGGGCAGGGCGCTCTGGCTCCTGGAACCGCCGGCGGAAAGCCTGATCGGAATTGCCATTGCGGTGGTGTCGCTCGTCGTGATGCCGGTGCTGGCCGGGGCCAAAAGCAAGGTAGCGCACGCATTGGGCAGCCGTGCCCTGGAAGCCGATTCCCGCCAAACCGACCTGTGCATGTACCTGTCGGCCATCTTGCTGGGCGGTCTGGGCCTGAATGCGCTGTTCGGGTGGTGGTGGGCCGATCCGGTGGCGGCGCTGATCATGGTGCCGATTATCGCCCGGGAAGGCATACAATCGCTACGCGGCGATACGTGCGACTGCCAGACGACCTGAACCAGCCCTGCTCGCGGGCGTCAAGCAGGGCACTGTGGTTTTACCGGCCCGCGTGGGGTATACTTCCCTATGCTGTATGAGCCCGGATACATCTCGGCCACTTTCTAGAGACCTGCCATGATCTATCGCTGTCCTTATCCGGATGTCGCCATCCCCGAGATCCCCCTGGCGCCCTTTATCTTCCGTGACGCCGTGAAGCATCCCGATAAGCCGGCCCTCATCGACGGGCCCTCCGGGCGCACCTATACCTTTGGCGCGCTCTGGGATGCCATTCGGCGGGTCGCTGTGGGGCTTCACCGACGGGGCTTCGGACCGGGCGACGTGCTGGCCATCTATAGCCCGAACTGCCCCGAATATGCCATCTGTTTCTATGCCGTAACGCTGTTCGGCGGTATCGTGACGACCGCCAATCCGGTATATACCGAAGACGAACTCGCCCATCAACTCGAAGATGCGGGCGCAAAATATCTGGTGACCATCCCGCTTTTTCTGGATAAGGGGCTCCGGGCTGCCCACACCGCCGGAATCGCGGAGACGTTTGTCATTGGTGAAGGTGCAGGAGCTACGCCTTTTGCCGATTTGCTCATCGATGCGGGCGAGCTACCCGACGTGTCATTCGACGTACACGAACAAGTTGCCGCGTTGCCGTATTCGAGTGGCACGACGGGGCTGCCCAAAGGGGTCATGCTCACGCATTTCAATCTCGTCGCCAACGTGTGCCAGACGCTGGCCGTTTCGCCATTGGGGGAGGATGAGCGGGTCATCGGCATCCTGCCCTTTTATCACAGCTACGGCATGGTGGTGGTGATGAGTATGTGCCTGCGTGCCGGGGCGACGGTGGTCACGCTGCCCAGGTTTGAACTCGATTCATTCCTGAAAACGTTGCAGGACTACCGGATCACAACGGCCTTTCTGGTGCCGCCGATCATTCTCGCGTTGGCCAGGTACCCAGGCGTTGACGCATACGATCTTTCCGCACTCGGCTATGTTACGTCGGGCGCGGCACCCCTTCCGGAGGTGGTCGCCCGGAATTGTGCCGAACGATTGAACGTTGATCTGGCACAGGGGTATGGCCTGACCGAAACGGGTCCCGTCTCGCACTTCGGCCCGCGTGGTGGGAAGACGCCGGTCACGTCGGTGGGGACAGCGATCCCCAATACGGAGTATCGAATCGTGGATGTGGGAACGGGAAAGGATGCTGGGCGAGGCGGGACAGGGGAAGTGTGGATTCGCGGGCCACAGGTGATGAAGGGCTACCACAACCGTCCCGATGCCACCGCCACTATGATCGATGCCGAGGGCTGGCTTCACACCGGCGACATCGGATATTCGGATGATGACCTCCAACTGTTCGTTGTCGATCGGGTCAAGGAGTTGATCAAGTACAAAGGGCTTCAGGTGGCGCCCGCCGAACTCGAAGCCGTCGTTCAGACGCATCCAGCAGTGGCCGACGCGGCCGTCATTCCCAGCCCGGATGAGGAAGCCGGCGAGGTGCCTAAGGCCTTCGTGGTGCTAAAATCAGGGATGGCCGCGACGGAGTCGGAAATCATCGCCCACGTCGCCGCACGGGTGGCCTCGTTCAAAAAGGTGCGCCTTGTTGAATTCATCGACAAGATCCCCAAGGTGCCTTCGGGCAAAATCCTTCGCCGCGTGCTTGTGGAGCGAGAACGCGCCGTGGTGGCAGCTCAGTTTTCAGGCCGCACATAAGGAATGGGACGAAGCATTCCTTCCGTGTGCCGAACTATCCCAACGATCTGGCCATAGTGCATGGCCGGCGTGATGAACGCCGGATTAACTGGAATGCCGATGGCCGAAAGGGACTCCGCTGCTTTGCGCGCCATTACGAGGCGTTCCTGTTTTTCCTTTTTCTTTTTGTGTTTAGCCAATACTTGCGCTTCTCCAAGAAAGTAGCCGAGGCCAAGCGTCTGAAAAAGGACCGGGTAACGATGCTCGAACAAATCGTGCGTGTTGTCGAAAAAGCCGCTAATCTGTGTCGCCTTGAGCGACGTCGTGATCACGGCGACATCTACGGGGATATTACAGGCTGCCAGCCCATGTCCGGCATCGAACGCTTTTTTTAGACTTTCGCGCCGCTCGGTAGTCTTTTTCTTCTGCGCAAACAAATTGGCCTTTCCGAGGAAATATCCGAGCTCGAATGCATTGTAAAGCACGGACGTATCGTGGACAGGCTCCGGCGACCGGGGTCGTCCGGAGAACCCGGCAATAAATAGCATGAGAATTACCACGACGAACGGCGTCGACAGGACACAGCGAAAATTGAATGCGCGCATGGCTCTGAGATGATTGAGCATGAGGACAAACGTAAGGGATGGGTCGGAGGCTCACAACCCCCATTTCAGCTCCCGGTGCGAAACATTGACTGGAAACGCGTCGCCATCGGCAACGATCCGCTGACCTTGAGTTTGCCGGTCATCATCAACATCATCGGGTTGGCTTTGCCAATGCTTATATCGATCCAGTCGCGGGCCGACGCCTTAAGCGAGGTCGTCGGCTCCGGGTGAGTACCAGTCTCGATTTTCAAAGTCTGATCGGCAACCGTGAGGAAAAAGTCCCCTCCGTCGTCGCCGGAGAGATGAAGTTGAAACACTGCCTTCACGCCGTCGGCACGCTCCGGGACGAAGTTTTTCTGATACGCTTTGAAGAGATCCGAAATCGATTCAATAGCCATGAGAAGTAGGGGTTTAGAGGAGGAGAAAGCGTCAGGCCGCAAGACGCCGGTAATGCCAGACGGAGTCTTCGGAAGATATGAGCCTTCCTTCGTGGACAAGATATTCGAGGTGGGCGAGCGTTTCTGCGATGGCAAACCGGATTTCGCCCGGGTTGAGGGTCGCGAGGTCGAAGGCGGCGCACGTGACATCGAAGACAGTCGCCCCCTGCTTGGCGACGCCACACATTACGCCTAGGCGCTTCTGATGATGGACCAATAATTCATCGATGCGACGCGGCCAGTCTTCGATCAGTCGTCCGTGTCCGGGGAGCGCTATGCGTACGTCGAGGGCTCTGAGCTCTCGGAGAGAGCCAAGGTATCGTCCCAGCGGATTCGGCTCTGATGCCGGCCATCGCCCGATGTTGGGGGAAATATGAGGCAGAATGTGATCGCCGGCGATCACGAGTCCGTCGTTGGCATCATAGAGGATGATGTGCCCGTCGCTGTGGCCGGGTGTGTGGATCACGCGAAAGCAGCGCTGCCCAATTTCGAGGGTCTCGCCATACGCGAGCGCTCGGACCACCGTAGGGTGAGGATGCGTCGCCCGAATGATTCCCGGCATCACCCGTTCGACGAGCGCGCGACACTCTGTCGGCAAGCCACATTGTCGAAAAAATAGATCCAATTGCGCTTGCCGGTTATCATCCCATGTTCGGCCGAAAACCACGCGCGCCAATTCGAGTTCATGTGCGGAGGCCAGCACCGGCACCTCGCCCATTGCGCCTGCCCGACGCGCTCTATCCTGGATCCAGCCGGCCAGCCCGAAATGATCGGGGTGGACGTGGGTGAGGATGATACGCTCAATGTCGGAGTCGGCGATGCCGAGCGTGTTCCAGGCTGCCTGCCACCGTTCCAACGCTCCCTCTGCGTGCATGCCGGTGTCGATGATGGCCCACCCGGTTTTCCCGCGGATAAGGTAGGCGTGTACCGTGCCAAGTCCCTCAAACGGGACCGGTAATGTCAAACGGAAAAGGTCTTCCGCAATAGGCTTGAGAAATGAGGAGACGGTATTCATGGGGCGGGCGGCGGCTTATGTCCCGGCACTTCCGGCGGCCGGTCGGATGTTCGGCGGATCCCGTCCACAATGAGGTGCGCAAAAATGCGGGCAATTTCTTCGATAGGATACCGGCCATTGGATTGGAACCACGTATAGGTTCCGTTGCACATGCCGACGATCGCCTTAATGACAATGCGCTTGTCCGTATCGGCCGCAAACTCACCCGTCTCGACACCTTCAGTGAGAGTCGATTCAATCAAGTCGTCATACCGGCGGGCAAGAGCGCGAATGTCGGTCTCCGAAGATCGATTGAGTAACTCCATGTCCTCGTGGAGAAAGATCCCAAAAATATCTCGGTGTTCCTGAAAATGACGGAGGTGCATCTCGACAATGCGCTCAAGTTTACGTGATGCAGAATGGCGTGTGCCGAGGATTGCTTCTGCGGCACAGATCATGTCTTGCAATCGGCCTTCGACCAGTCCACGCAACAGGTCCTCTTTTGACGAGATGTAATAATACAGACTTCCTTTTTGCATCCCAACAGCATCAGCGATGTCTTGAATGCGCGTGGCGTGATACCCCTTTTTGCGGAATACATGCGCAGCCGCTTTTAGAATAACGGCTTTCCTGCCATCCACAAGTGAAATTGCAGCCATTGAATTCGGTCCGATGATTCGGAAATAGAGTTAAAACATTGGGTTTGATAAATCAAACGCCGGTTCGAATACGACATACCGATTCGCCTATAGGGAAGTTTCCCACGCGTGAACGTGTACCTGTATCTCGCTGCGATTTCCTTTAGGATAGAGAATTGTTGGTCGATACTGTCAGTGACATTCAAGGTGTGCAGGGCTGCGCGAGAAGTACCATGATATTGAATGAAAGACGGGCACCGGTATTATGGAATGACCGAAAGCCGGACTTGAACATAAAATTTCCTCCTCTGCCGCGAACGATTACCGAAGTGGCGCTCATGCTGGCAGAGAAATCGGAGGTGCCCGATACGCCCCGTTTGGTCGCATTGGCGCATACCGATCCCGTAAGCGCAACGGCGGTCCTCCGGCGCGCAAATTCGGCCTATTACGGTTTATCCCGGCAGGTCGTTGAAGTACGGCATGCCGTAATGCTTCTTGGGTTTCTGGATGTCACCAACCTCGTTTTGACGACGGGCATGGTCGAACTGGGCAATATTCTGAAATCTGTCAGGCAGCGTGAGATTTTTGATGTATTGATGCGATGCAGCCTGGGCGTAGCCCATTATTCACAAGAATTGGCACTGCATTTCAATGTGCAAAAACGAGAAATCGCCTTCACGGCAGGGTTGCTTCATACCGTTGGCTGTCTGATAATGCTGTACAACATGCCGGATTCATATCAAGCCTTGTGGGATTCGGCGGAAAACGGTTTTGTCCCGGATATGGATGAGGAAAGAAGCATTTTTGGTATCGATCATGCCAAACTGACGAAGTCTGCCATTGAGCATTGGCAGCTTCCGGAGGAACTATCCGACGTCCTCGGCGCTTATGCGGAACCGGATCGGTTAGTAGACCCTCCATTGAAGACCATTGGTCTAATTCTGAATGCATCTGTGATTTGTACCAGAAAGTTGCTCAATCCACACACTGGCGGTTACGAATTGGACGGGTCGGAAGAGATTGCAGCGCTGGCCAGTGATTTGTCTACAGAGGCTGATAGCCTTGTGGCCATCATAGAGTCGCACCATACGAAGGCCTTGCAGTTTATCCACGCGATGCATATTTAACCCCGAAGCGATTACTTCGCGCATTTCCTCCCATCGAAATTCTATGGTGATTGCATGGCTCGGTACTTCGGTTTTGTGCTCTGCCTTTTGTTTGTGGCACTACCAGTTCATGCTCAGAAAGTGGTACCGACCCTCAGCGGAAGGGTCGTCGATCAGGCAGACATTCTTTCCGTCGAGACCGAACAGGCACTTACCGAAATGCTTGCCGCGCACGAGCAGGTTTCGAGCGATCAGGTAGTTGTCCTGACGATTCATTCGCTCGACGGGGAAGTACTTGAAGATTACTCGCTCCGCGTGGCGCGCGACTGGCATCTTGGCAGCGCTCAACATGATAATGGAGTGCTTCTATTGGTAGCCGTCAAAGAGCGAAAAATGCGAATTGAGGTCGGGCGAGGACTCGAGGGAGTCTTGCCTGACGCCCTTGCCTCGCGGATTATTCGGAATGAGATCCGGCCTTATTTTCAAAAGCAAGATTATGACGGAGGCATCAGGGCGGGCGTACGGGCCATTGTCGGCACCATTGATGGCACATACAAGCCGACGGATCAGAATGGGCAGGTACCGCCCTTCTGGTTTGGTCTCGTCTTTATGAGTATCCCTTTGCTCTTCGCTTTTTTCGGTATCATTTCATCCGGCTTCTTCCGGTGGTTTATTTTTGTCTTTCTCATGCCCTTCTTTTTCTTCTCAGGGTTTTCGCTATTCGGATCGTGGGCAGGTGCCTTTTTCTGGGTTGTCTTGTATGCAGTCGTTTTCGTAGTCCTGACGCGTAATCCGAAAGTGAAAGCGATCTCAGAGAAAATGAAAGCGGGTGGCAAAGCCAAAGTTGGTCCGTTTACATTTTCAGGTGGGTCAGGCGGCTCATTTGGAAGCGGCGGTAGCTTCAGCGGCGGTGGCGGTTCCTTCGGCGGTGGTGGTGCTTCGGGCGGCTGGTAACCAGCTTAAATTGAATACCCGAATTCTTGGCCTGGATTGGACTTGCGCATGGATCACAGCTAATTGCTATCTTTGGCGCGATCGAAAGTTAGCACTGAAGCGGATCCAACCGCCAACCCACGGAACCCATTTTGTTATGCAACTCGAAACGCTCGACTGGGTGGTCATTGCTGCCTATGGGGTGACAACCCTGGCGTTGGGACTCTGGTTCACGGGCCGCGCCGGTAAGGACATTGAAGCTTATTTCGTGGCAGGACGGACGTTGCCATGGTGGCTGGCCGGGACTTCGATCGCTGCCACCTGGTTTGCCAGCGATGCCCCGCTCGCCGCAGCATCTCTCGTGCGACAGCAGGGAATCTTTGGTAATTGGCTGTGGTGGTATGAAACCGGCGGCGTCATGCTACTTGTATTTTTCTTTGCCAAACTGTGGCGTCGATCCGGCGTGATTACCGATGCGGAATTTATAGAACTTCGGTATTCGGGTCGATCATCTATTGTGCTGCGAGGGTTCACGGCGATTTACCAGGGCATTTTGCGAAACTGCATCATTATGGGTTGGGTGATGCTGGCCATGGTCAAGTTTGGCAAAGTGTTGCTTGGATGGTCGCCGGTCTTCACACTGGGTATCTGCGTGACGCTGGCGTTGAGTTATACCGTCGCCTCCGGACTATGGGGCGTCGTAGCCACCGATTTTATGCAGTTCATTGTGGGTATGGTCGGCTCTATCACTCTGGCCGCTATCATTATCTATAAACTTGGCGGGCCGGCAGAAATGGCCGGGAAGATTGCAGCGCTGTCCGATGCGCCTGTCGGTGCGCTTGATCTTGTGCCCAATCCGTCCCATATCAGCCCGCTTGAATTTTTCTCATACCTCTGCCTGATTTTCGTTCTCTGGACTCGCAGCGGCAACGACGGCTACATTGCACAACGCCTTTTTGCCACACGAGATGACCGGAACGCGACCCTCACCGCGCTGTGGTTTTGCTTTGCCGGCACGATCATGACGTGGCCGTGGATTGTTGCAGGCCTAGGTTCGTTGGTTGTCTTCCCAATGTCGACGGCCTCGCCTGCCTTGGCTGCCGATCCGGAACTTGCCTATCCCATGATGATCGCCCACATGATGCCTGTGGGCCTTCGTGGGCTGCTCGTGGCCTCATTCCTGGCGGCTTTCATGAGCACGATGGATACGCACTTGTGCTGGGGGGCGTCGTACCTCGTAACGGACGTATACAAACGCTTTCTCCACAAGACCGGTACTGATCGACATTACGTCCTGGCCTCTCGTCTGGCCGTCCTGATTCTTGTCCTTTTGGCAGCCGTCACCGCTTGGCAGATGGAATCCATCGAGCGGGCGTGGATTTATATCATCGAACTTACGGCCGGCATGGCCATGGTTCTGCTATTGCGATGGTACTGGTGGCGAGTTAACGCATGGGCCGAAATCAGTGCGATGGTAGGCTCTGTGGTCGTCGCCAATGGTTTCTTGCTGGCCCGCTTCCTGGGATGGGTCGGTATCTTCCCGGATGTGTGGGTGGAGGGCATCGCCGTTTTCTACGGGGAAGAATATAACTTTATCAGGGCAGTTGTCATCCTCTTGGTTTGCACGCTCTTATGGGTACTTGTGATGCTGAAGACGGAGCCGGTAGAAGAGCAGCATTTATCGGTGTTTTACCGTAGGGTCAGACCGGGCGGATGGTGGGGCCCAATTGCCGCACAGTGTCCCGAAGTCGAGCCCGACCAACGGGCGGGACAAAAATGGCTCGGGTGGTTCCTGGGCGTAATATTTATTTATTCCGGGCTTTTGGGTGTTGGACAACTCATTCTCGGCAAGCCTATCGCGGGTCTCGCATTGATTGTGCTTGCCGTAGTGAGCGCCTATGCCACTCTTCGTGTCGCGCTCATGACGCGGCCCAAGGCTGTAGAGACTTCGTCTTAATTTGTCCAACTACATTGGCTAATGTTGGCCGGAGGCGATACTTATCCTTGGTATTGTATCCGGTAGACTCGACCCTGAAAGATGTCCGTGAAGTACAGGCTACCGTCCGGCCCAACCGCGACGTCTAACGGATTGCCGGTGCCCGGAAAGCCGTACACGGCAAAATCTTCGAATACAGGAGGAGAAGCGGACAGGTCGACCGTCTGAATGCGCTTAGCAAGCGGGCTCGGGCCGGAGGAGAAGGTATCACCGAAAAGGACGAGGAAAAGCTTCCCGCGGAACGCATCGGGAAACTGGGTGCCGCGATAAAAAGCCATTCCATCCGGTGAGACTATCTGCGGCCAGGTGAAGAGCGGGTCTGTCATGCCGGGCTGTCCAACCATGCCAAGAAACGCGGGCCACCCATAGTTAGCGCCTCGGACGATGCGGTTCAACTCGTCGTCATGATCCGGGCCGTTGTCCGCCGCGAACAGATTGCCGGCGTCGTCAAACGCAAGATCAAAGCTGTTCCGCAGTCCGAGTGCAAACGCATAGCTCCCGGGAAACGGGTTGTCAGTGGGGATGGAACCATCGGGATTGAGACGGAGCACCTTGCCGAGTACGCTGGAGGTGTCGGCGGCCTCATCGGGCCGGAAAGCATCCCCGGTCGATACGTACAGCTTTCCATTCGGTCCGAAGGCGAGGCTCTCGATCTGATGTCCAGGCGCAGCGCGAACGCTGTCAAGGAGGACGGTGAAGTCTTCCCCGCGGCCATCCACATCACGATAGCGTGCCACTGCTCCGAACGTTTCGCCGGAACTCCGAACCGCATACGAAACATAGACGAGGCGATTCTGCGTGTAGTTCGGGTCGAAGGCAAGGCCGATAAGGCCATTCTCTCCGCTGACCGGAAAGCCGCCCTCGACGTTTGTGAGGATCTCGGCAAAAGGGGCGCTTTGTTCCGTGTCTCCGTTGAAAACGCGGATGCGTCCGGTCTGCAATTCATTCACAAAAAGCCGTCCGGAGCCGTCGGGTGCAAATGCGAGTGAGGTTGGGAGATCGAGCCCATCGATAAAGATATCAGCCGAAAATCCTTGCGGGACACTGATGGGTAACTGTCCAAGGATATCCTCCGGTGAAATTGAATTGTTGCTGTCGCAGCCGGCCGAGACAAAGAACAGGAGTATAGCGACAATCGGCAAAATGGGAAGTCGGGTGAGCATTTTCGGTTGGCACGCCGGGAGGCGAATTGAGGTTGCGGTAAGGGTGGGGTGGCCAATGAACGAATAATCACCCTTCCGTGCCATGTCTTTCCGACGGACCGGCATAGTTTGACGAACAATATACGTCCACCCTGAAATATTCAAAGAGCCTGTCCCTTCGAGCCCGGATTTCTCAACGTGCGCATCGTATAATGGAAGTGGTTGCATATTTTCAAAAGTAGGCGCAAGGTGGATAGCGCGTCCGAGAGCGTGCTATCATCCTCTCCTATTGTCAACGGGAATCAGATCATGAAATACAAATTCGTACTCGTAGGTGCCGGGAGCCGTGAGTTTGGCCCCGCCACGATCCGCGACATCCTCCTCAGCGATAGCCTCTGTGAGCATGACCTTGAGATCATGCTCATGGACATTAGCGACAGGGACCTCCCGAAGATGCAAGGATACGCCCGCTTCGTCGCTGAAAAACTTGGCCGTCATCCGCGGATCCATTATTCCACGGACCTTGAAGCAGCCCTAGACGGCGCCGATGCCGTCGTGACGGCGTTCGAAGTGAAACGATATTTTTATTGGGCGCAGGACTTTCATATCCCGCGAAAACATGGCTTCCTGCAAATCTATGGTGAGAACGGCGGGCCGGGAGGACTTTTCCATGCTCTCCGCAATATGGGGCCAACGATGGACGTCGCGCACGCCATTGAGCGCACATGCCCTGAAGCCTGGCTGTTGAATTACACCAATCCGCTCACCAAGCTCAGCGAAGCGCTCACCCGTCTGTCAACGGTAAAGATGGTTGGACTGTGTCACGGCGTTTTTCAGGGGATGAAACAGGTCAGCCGCATTCTCGAAATGAAGGTTGATGATCTCGATGCTAGGGCTTGCGGATTGAACCATTTTACCTGGTTCCAGACGATCCGGGATCGGCGCACGGGCGAAGATCTGTACCCGCGCCTTTGCGAGCGCGAGCGGGCGGCGCACTGGCTGGCGGAGTGGGATGAGATTGCACTCAGTCGGGTCCTCTATCGCGTCTTCGGACTGTACCCCTCGCCGGGCGCCAACCACATCGGCGAATATATCCGGTGGGCGGAAGAGTTTCTCGGAAGCAGCGTGCTCCAGTTTTTCTACGATCCGGTGGACGGGCATCCGTGGGATACAGGCAACGTTCCAACGTGGATTTACAACCTCGATGAAAATCCGACGAGTGTCCCGCTTTTCCCGGAAGGACCGCTGCCCCGTATCAAGCCGACACGAGAGGCACGGACACAAGCCATCGAGCCGTCGGGCGAACTCGCCATCCCGATCCTCGAGGGCGTGCTCTGCGGCGAGGAGCGTCAACTTGATGCCGTCAATGTACGCAACGATGGTCTGATCGCCGGTCTGCCGGCTGATGCCGTGGTCGAGGTCCCGGCTTCGGTTGATACCGAGGGCGTACACCCTGAGGTCATGGCGCCGCTCCCGACCGGTGTGCTCGCCATGCTCCACCCGCAAACGTGTATCAATAAATTGCTGGTGGAGGCCTTCGACGAGGGTTCGCGGAACAAACTATTACAGGCCGTCCTTCTCGAACCCTCGTGCCATTCGTACCGGAGCGCCGTCAATCTCATCGACGAGATGTGTGCGGTACAAAAAGACATTTTACCGGCGCTCGAATGGTGATCGACGCTTGATGCTTCGACCTTCGTGGGCCGGCATCAATCCAACCCGAATTCAGCCGAGATGTCTTTTTCGGAAAAGACCGCTTCGGCGGCATCCGGGAACATCGTTTTATCGATAATGAAGGAGCCGAGGGCAAGCACGTCCATGTGCGTACGGCGAAAACACCGATAGGCATCCTCGGGAGAACAAACTATGGGTTCGCCGCGCACGTTGAAGCTTGTATTGACCAGCGCCGGACAACCGGTTCGGGCCTCGAAGGCGGTGAACTGATGGTGAATCAGAGGGTTGCCCTCTTCGCTGACGGTTTGTATGCGCGCCCAGCCGTAGACGTGCTTGACGGCCGGGAGCGGGGAGTCGATGATGCCAAGTCGCTCGAGGCCCTCACCCGCCCCGAGGCATTGCGGTCGTGTGCGGCGAGGAGCTTATAGGGGCTCTCGCCGTCGAGGTCAAACCATCCGGAGGCCTTTTCCCAGAGGACCGAGGGGGCAAAGGGGCGAAAACTCTCCTGACATTTGATCTTGAGATTGACCTTTCGCCGCGTATCCCGGCCGCGGGGGTCGGTCAGGATGGAGCGCCCTCCGAGCGCACGTGGGCCCAACTCCATGCGCCCCTGAAACCATCCGAGCACCTTGCCCTCGGCCAGCAATTCCGCCACGCATTCGGGCAGCCCGTCACCGGCATCTTTGTGCGGGATAGCCTTTCTTTCGAAAAGGAGGGGCCGAGGAAGGTGCCTGCCCGAGCGTCCGGGCAAGAGGGTGTTCGCTCTTCTCCCCGATAGTGGTACCACGCCATGAGCGCGGCGCCGACGGCCCCGCCCGCATCTCCGGCCGCCGGCTGAATCCATAATCGCTCGAACGGGCCGTCGTGCATCAGCTTACCATTTGCAACGCAATTGAGCGCGACCCCCCCGGCCAGACAAAGATTGCACTCCCCGGTTTCGCCGTGTACATGTCTTTTCATGCGTACGATGGCTTCTTCCATGACGATTTGCACCGTTGCGGCAAGGCCCATTTCGCGCCGGGTGAGCGCCGATTCGGGCGAGCGGGCGGGGCCTCCGAAAAAGTGTTCGAGGCGGCTACAAGTCATGGTGAGAAGCACCGGGTACGTAAAGTAGCCCAGGCTGAGCAGGACAAGGATGCTGAGGATCGACACGAGTCAGAAATTCTTGCGGACGCACAGGAATTAGAAGAATTCCTTGAGGATGCTGAGTATACTTTTGGCGGGCGTCGTTGTGAGAGGTCAGATAAGGTGGGATATAGAAGTATTTTTCCATTTGCGACGGGGACACCGGAGCGTCTTTTTTCGAATCCCAGTACTTATGGGCGTCAGGCTGCCGCCTCTGTCTAAACGCATCTTTGCCCAGCATACACCGGACGAAACCGATCGGGGTGATCACCAAAAACAGAATCACGGTAACGATGATCCGCGTCATCACGAATCCCATGACGACCTCGAGGGTCATCCATAGACGGTAGAGCGGGTTGAGAAGCGGAGGATGCAACCAACCCAATATCACCAAGAAAACCCCAGAGTGGTGAGCGCCAGATGCCTCGGCGTCCAGAGCCAATCCGCACGAAATCACCCCACAGTAGCGATAAGAAGGCAAATGCCGCCGATCATTCTGGCAAATCGACGCACCACACGGCGACCACAGGTGATGGAATGAATTTCCCTGAACAATTTGGACATAAACGTCGTCATTTCCGGGCCCAGTACCGGCGGATCATATTCTCATGAAGTCAGGCGGTGCCCAGAATCAAGGTGGTTTGGATGCGTATCAGATTGTAATTTAGAGAGAATGCGCCGGTCAGGCCAATGGACCGCGAACAATTCCAACTAACGGAACAAAGCCCCAATCGTTCTGGTCCGGAAATCCAGGGTGCATGATGCCATGACGGATCAATCGAGGACACGGATACTTTATCTCGACGATTCGAGATTGGACCGGCAACTTGTGCGTGATGCCCTTGAAGAGAAGCACGGGGGCTACGACGTAAAAGAAGTCATCGCAATTGATGACCTCTCGGACCAACTTAAGAGCGGGGCGTTTGATGTCGTCCTGAGCGATACTGGAAGGACTCTAATTAACGGGTTGGATGTGATCGATATCGTCCACGATTACAATCCGGATTTGCCAGTTATAATTCTGACGGGTGGGGGATCGGAGGAAGTGGCTGTGGAGGCGATGAAGCGTGGGGCTGCTGATTACGTAACGAAAACGCTTCATCATATTCAGCGACTACCCCGTATAATCGAAGAGGCTGTTGCGAGGGGGCGTGAAGGCATGGATCGACGTGCCACAAACATTTCGACGGCCCAGGATGCGACTCGGTATCAGGACTTGGTAGAGAATGTCCGGGATTTGCTCATCGTCCTGGCTGAAGATGGAACCACTCGATTTATCAATCCCTCGGTGGAACGCGTGCTGGGATATCCGCCCGAAGAAATGGAGCAATATGTTTTCTTCGATCAGGTGCACCCCGAAGACGAGACGGCGGTGAGAGGGGCCTTTCAGTCCGTATTGGAGGGTGGGAGTAACCCTTCAATCCACGTTTTCAGATGTTGTCATTGGGACGGAAAGTGGCTGGTGTTAGAAGGCAGTTTCAAACGGCTCTCAGGAAGCGAAAATACCGTCGTATTAGGTGCCCGTGACATCACGCAGCAACGCTGGGCAGAAGCAGCCCTTCGTGAGAGTGAGCAACAGTATCGTGCGCTAATCGATCAATCTGTAGATGCCATCTACGTCGTGCAGGATGGATATCTTGTGCTGGTCAATAAGGCTTGGGAAAAACTGTTTGGATATTCTCGAGCGGAGGCCCTCCAGCCTACATTTGACGTGAGTCTGTTGGTCTCGCCGAAAAGCAAGGTCCCGTCTTTACATCTATTGACTCAGCCTGGCCAAAATCCTGAGACGGATTTCGAATTTACAGGCCTTCGGCGTGGCCACGAAGATATAGATATTGAAGGCAGGGTGGCGAATATTCTCTGGAAAGGCCGCCCGGCACAGCAGGGAATATATCGTGACGTAACCGAACGGAAGCGGACGGAAGAGGCCGTGCGCCGATATGCCGAGCGGTTGGAAGTTCTTCGCGGTATCGACCGCGCGTTGCTAGGAGCACAGACGCCGGCGAAGATCGCTGATGTAGCGGCACAGCAAATACAAAAACTCATTGCCTGTACATGGGCGGGCGTATTATTGGTTGAGCCGGATGATCCCGAACGGCTGACGCTGGCCGCGAGCGCCGGGGCATCTTCTCTTCGTACTGAGCGAGGTGCCTATTCCGTCAAGAACCTTGGATGGGCGGAAGGTCCCCCCGAAAATAGTGAGGAGATCATCGTAGAAGCAAACGATTTAGAGCCCTCGGTATCCATGGACGCGGAATCTCTGGGGCTGGAAGCGACTTCATTCCTTCGGGTGCCGTTGATCATGCAGGAGGCGTTTCTAGGTGTCCTTCTGCTCGGGGGAGAGGGGCCCGACTTGTTTTCGTCTCGGAACGTTGACATAGCCCGAGAGGTGGCCGAACAACTCTCCGTAGCCGTCCACAACAGGCGTCTGTTTGAAGCTGTGAGCGCAGCTCAAATTCGCCTGGAGCGACTCTCACACCGGCTGGTGGAGGTGCAAGAATCCGAACGCCGCCATATTGCGCTTGAGCTGCATGACGAAATCGGACAGGTGCTCACTGCTCTCAATTTCACTCTTGATTTCACCGACGCTGCGCTTTCGCCGTCTGATCGGGAAAAGATAGACCGGGCGCGCGAACTGGTTGACATGCTCACCTCGATGGTCCGTGATCTTTCGTTAAATCTGCGCCCATCCATGCTGGATGACCTTGGTTTGTTGCCGGCGCTTATCTGGTTTCTCGACCGATATCAAAGACAGACGGGCATACAGGTGCAGTTTGAGCCACGTGACGTACAGGGGCTCCGCTTTCGGACGGAGGTGGAGACCACCGCATACCGCGTTGTACAAGAAGCATTGAACAATGTAGCGCGTCACGCCCGGGTAGAAACCGTGAACGTGATTATGTGGACTGACGAAGAACATTTGCATCTGGAAGTAACGGATCAAGGCAATGGGTTTGATCCGCGCCAGGTCTCAGAAGCACGGCCTTCCGCTGGGCTTTCCGGGATGCAAGAGCGTGCCGCCCTCGTTGGGGGGGATCTTAGTATTTGCGCGCATCCCGGGCAAGGGGTAACCATCAGTGTTGTGCTGCCAGCGTAATGGCGGGCGTTTTTAAACTTCAAGCCCAGATTATGTATAAGCGACGAAATGAAGGCAAATAGTACGGTATTGCGCTTTTGGCATCGGACTTGCCTTAGTTAAGAATACGAGCGCGGAGACCGATATACACAGTGGAGAATTATGGAGTCAACGTATACATACAAGCGAACGAGGCGAAAGACAGTCCACATGAATGAGACGGTCATTGTCGAAGAACGGGAGCGAGTCGTCGCCGAAATTGAAGCGCTGGAGCGTTGGTATGAGGATTTAATGCGCTACGTCGAGAATGGACTTCGCGATCCGAGCGTCTCTCGCGAGGAGTTTACGAACGCTGCCACCATGATCACACGTGTTCTGATGCGGCTTAAAGCGCTCAATGACCGCGCAGGCGAGGGATGATTTTCGGTCTCATTATGGCTCAACTTGTCTCATCTCGAAACGCACCACTTCAGATTTAATCCGCCCGGAAATAATATATCTCCACTTCTTGATCGATCGGTTCACCGCAGAATTCCGCCAATTTCTTGATTGGACCCCGTCACGTTATTCATTCATCTACGGAGATTAAAGGCCACCGCTTCTCTGTGACGGCTGAAGAGGCGAAAAATATTTTCTTCTGATTCCATTGCGAAAATGGCGGAATATTATTGATTTGTGTTTACTATCCTGGTGAATCGGACAAGAGAGAACGATTTTGCTTCCCGATTACCGGGTATGCATGAAGATCAAACAAGCAGGATTGTGATGAACAAGAAGCTTCGCAACCAGATGATATTGGCGGGAGCAATCCTGCTTGGCTTTGTTCTTATTATGTTTATCCTGGGCGAATTCTTTGGTTAGAACGTGGATGTGGACCTCGAGTCAATAAGGCCGACACAATTAACAAGATTCGGAAGTCTTTGCCACCTTTGAATACGTTTTGGATTGATGAGACGGCCGTTGGTGTGTATTATTTTACCATCCGTTGGATTTTTACGGTCTAACTTCCTATGCCATCGCCATTCATCTCCGAATTGAGTCGTGGCTATGCACCCGTTCAATTCAGAAGGTATGTATGGCGGGCACATCGATGCAGACGGAAAAGTGACAATCGAGATTCATAAGCATTGAATGTGCGACTGGCCTTCGTCGCATTTTGCCGGTGTCGAGCTTCTGCTCCCGGGGTCTGGAAGACCATTCTCCACATCCGGGCATCCTCCGCCTCGCAAGCCACTCCAGTCCAGCCAGAATTTTCTGGCTTCGTACGGCACAATTTTACGGCCTAACAGCGACGTCACGATTTTTTCCCGACATGTCATTGCTGTGACGACATTCGATGGGCCTCATTCGCCCAAAGCCAGGCGCCGGTGCCGTCCGGGAAGTAATTGGGGTAAACCAGTGTGAAGAGATGGGCCTGCGGTACCTTGGCGGATCCTTCCACGAACAGATCGTTGGTTACATCCGCTCCAAACAATACTGTTTGCGCCCAAATGCTTGATCCCCGGTGCTATGGGCACCCGTGCCAACAAGAGACCGATTTCTATCTTGGTCGTCGTACCATTCTCGCGTAAATGCCATTGGCACGAGTTGCCTGCCTTGTCTAATTTCAATTTCGGATTCTTCGTTGTTCGATTCCGGTGTGATTGCCCCTGGAGTGTTTCAGTGCTTTTCTTGACGAGCACGTCGAGGCTGGTCTACTCCTCGGGCAGTGACGAAGAAATGCCAAATGTGCCCAAAGTGGGATCGATTAGAGCCAATACGGTATTCGTTTGGCGCGTATGCAGGGTATTGGAACATGACGCATAGGGAGAGACGATGCTTCCCTGGATTATAAATTCGCGACATTGGGAACGGAGCACACTTGTCGTTGGAGGCGATGCCTTTTTTGTTCGATCCTGTTGCCTTGTGGCCGAAACACAAATCGAAATACCCGGCACAAAAATATTATTTTGCGTCATACGTGGGCTTCGAAAAACTGGGAGGAACGGGAATGATTCAAATACTCGCCGATGCCCGATGAAAATAAATTATCTCTGCCTTCTCAATCCATGCATCGGGATCTGTATATGCTTCGACGGAGACCTGATTGCTTTCAGATACAAACAATTCAGAAGTACTTTGAACGGGCGCGTCGGCTGCACCTCTAAATGGGCGTCACTGACGATCCCTCAAGCGTAGTCGTGGCCCTATCATTATCAATGAGGAAATGTCCTGCGGTGTGAAGTGAGTGGCGCTGGATTCTTGACGGACGGCACTCATGACACAACCATATTCATGATCGTCTAGCAAAAAACCGTCGATCCACGCGTCCACGGGAGACTGCTCCTCGGGATTGTTTGGATTGTCCGATGAGACGTTAAGGTAGACAAACCCAAAACGGTAAGAAGACAAGTTATTGACGATCTTACGGCAGAGGATCACGGAGTAGGTTTTCGGCGAATCCGCGGAAGATTATGAAGCGGGTAGATCGGCGGGCGATCGGACAACCGGGGGGGCGTGCGAAATCGGAAACGTGGCGCACAGGGGGTTGACGGAAGCGGAGGGCGCGGATCCGGCGGTGGTGGCGGATCGTCGGTGTCATCGTCATCTCGAGACCGCATCATCTTGATTGCATAGAGGCCAACAAGAAACGGAAAGGCACCAATGAGCAGTACCACGATCTCAAACATCGTTCTCGCCTCCTTGTGTGAACACACAGCGAAACCGTCAAAAAGAACTCCCGGGACCGCCGTAAAAGCTTCATCTCAGCGGTAAAAATGGGCGGTTATTCTGGAAACTGACCAGCGAAAGTCTTGTCGATTCCTTTATCCGAGACTTCACTATCTTTACAATGGTTTCATCATTAGGTGTTCCCGTTACAGCATAGAAAACATTTATACTTTGACCCGGAGCAAAGAGGAGTTATAGCCCGAGTGTCGGAACATTTCGAGAAAACCAATAGCGTTTCAATCCGATTGGCACGGAAAAATGACCTAGATGAGGTGTATGCACTATTACGTGAGTGTGGGCTACCGTGGGAGGGGTTTTCGGATCATCTCGCCACAGCCCTCGTCCTCGTAGCCAATGATAAAATCGTTGGTTCGGCGGCACTGGAGTCTTATCATGACGGCGTTTTACTTCGATCTGTGTGCGTTTCACTAGCATTTCGGGGCCAGGGGCTCGGACGAAGAATTGTACGTCGCATACTTGCCCTTTCGGGGAATAGACCCTGTTTTCTTCTTACCACTACCGCACCAAAATATTTTGAAAAATATGGGTTTCACATTATCTCCCGAGATGAAGCTTCCCCCGGGGTCAGGCAATCTATCGAATTCAAGTCGATCTGCCCGGAAGATGCCGTAGCAATGTTGCGACCCGCAGATTAAAAATGGAGTCAAAAGCAGGATGAGTAAGTATAGCAAAAGTCAAAAGCGGAAAGCGGATCGTGCTGCGCGCCGAATTCAACCACCGGTTTTGCGACGTGGAGCACTCTGGGCGGGCATAGGGTTTTCCGGAGCCGGATTGGCACTTGCCTTTTATGCCACGAGACTTACACTTAGCATTTCCCGTCAGGGTATTATTGACGCGAGTGGTTGCTCGATCAACGCATGGATCAACTGTGACGTGGCTCATGCGTCGAGTTATGCTATGTTGTTCGGTGTACCTGTAGCATGGTGGGGTTTTTTGTTCTACGTCGTCGCAGCACTCATGCTTTTTTACGCTGCACGTACGGGAAACAAAGATGGCGCGGCCGGCGCTGTGGCAGTCGTGTGGGCGCTCAGCCTTTTTGCAGTAGTCTTCTCGATTGCGAAGGCCTTCAACCTCGTTTCACTCGGTGTGTTGTGTCTGGTTTGCGTGGGCATGTATGTGGCGAATCTTGGGCTGGCCATTATGACTCCGATCGCGCTCCGCGTTCCTTTTAAGGAGGCCGGATCTTTTCTAACGGAATACGCGAAAGGCCTCGTTGGTAAATCTACATCACTTAACTTCTCTCCGCGCCCTCTTCGCCATGGATTATGGGTAGTTTCGCTTTTCGGGCTTGGTTTCGTCGGCATTAAGAATTATGAGATCAATAATAATCCGCAGGCTCAATTCGATATGAGCCGTGCCATTAATGCGCATTTCCGGCAGGCGCCACGCACCATTACTGTGGATCCAGATGCACCTATTTGGGGAAATCCAAATGGTTCGATCACCGTCGTAGAATTTGCTGATTTCCAATGCCCAGCTTGTCGGGAGGCCGCTTTTCATTTGCGCCCTGCGCTCTATGAGTTTCGTCATGATATACAGCTTCACTTTATGAATTTCCCCCTGGACAAAACCGTGAACGACGGACTGAGCAGGCAAGTGCATATCCACGCCGGTGCGGCTGCCCGGGCCGGAATTTGTGCCGCACAACAAGGTGATTTTTGGACTTATCACGATGGTTTATTTAAAAGCCAGACGTCACTCGGCACCAGTTTGTATCAGAAACTGGCTGAGGAGCAAAATTTCGATATGGCCTCCTTCGATGCGTGCCGCCACGGCAACGCGTCGCTCGAGTAGGTCAAGCGAGATGTCGAGAGTGGGAGATCGGCGAATATTACGGGGACGCCCTCGCTTTTTGTGAATGGTCGCCTTGTCAAATACTGGCGAAATAGCGACTTCATTCGCAAAGTGATTCGAGAGGAACTCAAACGAAACGGGGGGTGAGCACGATGCGTGCCGAGCACACTCTGGAAACGAATGATTTGGCTGGAGGCGCTACTTGAGGAAATCGCCACTTCGCATTTGCCTGTGGTCTGGTCCCCGAAACGTGTCCACGGCCATTATGTATGCCTTTGCTCAGCGCAAGGACACGCGAGTGGTCGACGAACCCTTGTATGCGCACTATTTGAATGCCACGGGTGCCAGACATCCAGGGCGCCAGGAGGTACTTGCGGCTCAGGATAACGACGGCAACCGGGTCGTGCGTGAAATCATTCTCGGCCCGTGTGATCGGACCGTGCTGTTTGTTAAGAGTATGGCACATCATCTGATCGATCTCGACCCCGCATTCATCGATCAGACGGTCAATGTGATCCTGACGCGGGATCCGCACGAAATGCTACCGTCATTGGTTTATCAAATACCAGAGCCTATGTTGAGCGATACCGGACTCGATCAACAATGCGCTCTCCTCGAATCACTTCGCAAACGGGGACAGGACGTGCCCGTATTGCTCGCCCGTGAAGTTCTATTGAACCCCGAAGCTATTTTGCGCCGGTTGTGCGATCGCATTCAATTAGAATTCGACCCGGCGATGCTTTCGTGGGCGGAAGGGCCCATCCCAGAGGACGGTGTGTGGGCGCCTCTCTGGTATCACAATGTCCATCGTTCCACAGGCTTCAAGCCTTATCGGCCAAAGACGGACCCTTTTCCCCAAAGGCTGAAACCACTGTTGGAAACCTGTATTCCACTTTTCGATCACCTGGCTATGCACGCCTTTCGAGTGACGGCTCAGGCTCCCGGGTGTGGCCGGACATAGGGGGAAAACGAATCTATAAGACGCAAATCGACATCCAAAATGGAATCGACCTCGGGAAAAGCAGCCCAACGTCAGCGGCATTCGCACCATCATCACCGGCATCGCAGGTACAAGTGGTTACGGCGGTATCCAAAGAGCGTCACATTCTCTGGAACCGTATTGCTTGCCATCGCTGGAGGGGTCGGTCTAGTGTGGTTAGGTGTCCCCTTTATCCCCCTCTCAATGGGCGCTTGTTTTCTCGCCGGTCGGGTGGCGTACGTGAATGATCGAAAAGGCTTTCCAACCCGACGGGATCGGCACGCACACGAAAAGCTTAACGCCGCTGAGACGCTCTTTCTCGGAGTTCTTGTCATTGTGAACGTGACCCTGATAATCTGGAAATCACTTATCTGATCCCGGCTGTATGCGAGATAGGCAGTTCAGCCGACCTTACCGCTCATAAAGATCGCGTAACGTTATCTTGATGGCGCGTCCGGTCTCGGTCTGCGTACATGACACGGCAGCCCTGTACCATTGCCATCTATGTTTGCCGGTACGTATCCGAAGGAGCCACGACGCACGGGTTTTTCCCCGATGTGCCATGGCGTCTACATCTCTGATAATGTTAGGTAAATTCTTGCGATGGACTAGCGAGAAGAAACTGTTGTCGATAGGTCTGTGGGCGTGATACCCAAGTAGCCGCAGAGCGGGGAGCGAAATGTCTTGGATACGACCACGGCCATCGATCGATAATTCAGGGCTAAGGGGTGAAATCGTACGTTGGAAGCGCTTCCGGCCTACTTCCAAATTTTTTGATTCATTTGTTTGGTTGGGAGCAACAATTAAGGATATCGGCTTCATATTTCAAGGGGGTAAGGACGAACATAATAAACTAATATTGTAATGGATGACCGATAGAATCCGGATAATAAAGTTAAATGGGGATCTTACTCTTCCGGCGAAAATTAAGGCAATCATCAATCCAATATTCCGCTCGGAGCAGTGCATGAAATATACCGGATTGGGACACGAGTTGCAAGGATCACTTCGTTCGAAAAGGTGGACTGAAGTGGGCCAATCTTGTAGAATAAGACCGGTTTCTAACGATTCGTTGTTGCTATGTGCCCGGGATCGTACTTTGCAATTGGGTCAACCAGTCACGCGTATCCGCCATTTCCGCAACAATGCTTCTCACCGTCGACGATCATCCGACTTTGGATTTGTTCGCTTTCGTCACAACGTTCCCCGTGCACCTTGGCAATATGCCGTCTGCCCAATGGCTCACGAATTTGTTCTCGCTGGATGCTGATGCGCCGCTCGCGAGGAGCGAAGGACTGCGTACCTCGGTTCGCGATCTTCTTCGATTCGGTGGATACAAACCTACGGGCCGTGGGAAGCCCGCGTCCGAATATTTGGTCCGGGCAGCGGGAGAGGGAAAATTGGGTAATATTAATCTGGCGGTGGATGCCTGCAATGTTGCGTCGCTTAACAGCGGGCTACCTATCAGCGTAATTGACCTCGATCGGGCGCATCCTCCGTTCCACGTGGGACTCGCGAGTCCAGAGGAAAGGTACGTTTTTAATGCGAGTGGGCAGGAAATCAAAGTGGGTGGCCTGCTCTGCCTGTATGATGTCGACGGCCCCTGTGCTAACCCGGTAAAGGATGCGCAGCGTACCAAAACCGGTGACGAGACCCGGCAAACGCTATCACTCATTTGGGGTACGAATGTATTTCCGGGGAGGGCAGGCGAAACGACCGAATGGTATCAAGAATTACTGTCCCGGGCAGGTGCCGAAACCAGAAAGGTATGGCCAAAACCATAAACAAAACCTATGCAACCCATTTTGAGGACACGCCATGATGAAACGCCGTGATTTTCTGCATGTCGGCGCCCTGGGTGGCGCCGTAGCCTTGACCGGACTCTCCGGGTGTGGCGGGCGATCTCCTGAAACTTCATCGCTGGGACCATCGGTAGCAACTCAACCATTTGAATTGGAGGAGATGACCCTCTCCGAGCTTCAATCCGGGATGGAATCGGGAAGATATACAGCCCGGTCAATTACAGAAAGATACCTCGGCCGTATCGACGAACTTGACCGGAAAGGCCCGTTGCTCCGCGCATTCATCGAAGTGAATCCCGAGGCGCTCGAAATTGCCGATGCGCTTGACAAAGAGCGGTCCGAAAAGGGGGTTCGCGGTCCGTTGCATGGTATACCCGTTGCCGTTAAAGACAACATCGGCACGGCCGACCGGATGCACACGTCTGCCGGGTCGCTGGCGCTCGCAAATTCTATTGCTCCAAAAGATTCGTTCGTGGCCCAAAAGCTCCGCGAAGTCGGCGCTATCATTCTGGGGAAAACGAATTTAAGTGAGTGGGCCAATTTTCGTTCGACACGATCCTCAAGTGGTTGGAGCGGGCGGGGCGGTCAGACACGTAATCCCTATATTCTTGATCGCAGTCCGTGTGGGTCGAGTTCGGGTTCGGGTGTGGCAGCCTCGGCAAATCTGTGTGCGATCGCCATTGGGACAGAGACCGATGGCTCAGTGGTGTGTCCATCCTCGGCCAACGGGCTAGTTGGCATCAAGCCGACCCTTGGCCTGATCAGCCGAGCCGGGATCGTCCCGTTGGCCCACAGCCAGGATACCGCCGGCACAATGGCTCGCACCGTGACCGATGCCGCCATCCTTCTCGGCGCACTTACCGGGGCTGACCCCCGAGATTCGGCGACATCCGCGGGACGGGGACTTTCTGATTATACAAGATTTCTGGACATTGACGGGTTGAAAGGCGCGCGCATCGGAGTGATGCGAAATTATTTTGGGTTTCACGAGATAGTGGATGCCGTGATAGGGCAGGCGATTGAAGCAATGAATGATGCCGGTGCAGAGATCATCGAAAATGCCAATATCGAGACGCGTGGGAAATTCAGTGACTCGGAATTTGATGTGCTGCTTTATGAATTCAAAGCTGATCTAAATGCGTATCTCGCCGGGCTGAACGCTGATGTGTCTGCCCGGACGTTGGAGAAGTTAATCAACTTCAATGAGGCTCATCGGGAGGAAGAGATGCCATACTTCGGCCAAGAGATCTTTATTAAGGCCCAAGAAAAAGGGTCGCTATCCGACAATTCATATCTCGACGCACTCGAGAAGAATCATCGCCAATCACGAGATGAGGGCATCGACGCGACACTAAAGAAGCACCGGCTCGATGCACTAATCGCTCCCACGGGAGGGCCGGCGTGGACCATAGACGTAATTAATGGGGACCATTTTGGCGGAGGAAGCTCCGAACCGGCAGCCGTAGCTGGCTATCCAAATATTACGGTGCCGGCCGGTGACGTTTTCGGATTGCCAATCGGGCTCTCTTTTATTGGGTCAGCATACAGTGAGCCAATGCTTATAAAACTCGCCTTTGCTTTCGAACAGGCTACCAAAGCCCGAAACATACCTCGATTTTTGCCTACGCTGGCTATTTGAGGCCGACTCGTCCGTTGACATTCAAGCTGGACTCGGTTCCTTGTTGGCGACCATCTGTGCCTCCTGGCGTGCCCCGAAGAAAACAAACAAGGCTACGAAGACAAGGACGGGGCTGAACCCCGTGAGCCCCATGAAACCAAAAATGATGGCCATGCCTTGTCCAACCCAAGCGGCAATCCTGGTGGCGCGCTGGTATGTCATGCGCGAGGCGAGCCAGGCACGAAAAACCCGCCCACCATCCATCGGGAAAGCCGGGAGCATATTGAACCCGGCCAAAATCAAGTTTACCCACATAAGCATCCCAAAGATGGATGTGTCGGGGGGCGTGAGGGTTTCGATAGAGAGAGACCGGCCGGTTGAGATGTTTAGGGCAAATAAAAGAGCGGCAATGGTGAGATTGACGGCCGGCCCCGCAATGGCAATCCAAAATTCTTGCGACGGCTCGCGCGGCATACGTTCAAGCCGAGCTACACCGCCGATGGGGTACATGGTAATATCGAGGGTCGGAATGCCGAATCTACGTGCTGCAAGCGCATGGCCGAGTTCATGGAGGATGACGCACCCGAAGACGACGGCAATGAGACTGATACCGGCAAGCGCACCACTGATCGACGCGCCTAGCCAAAGGTAATACAGAAAGAGCCCGAAAAACATGACCCAGGTCGTCCAGTGGACGAAAATCCCAATTTTTGAGAAGGTTCCGAGCCGATAGGTACTATTCATAGAGAGCATCGGAAAAGCCATGTGTGAATGGATTGGTGGGCGGGGCACATGATCCTTAGCGTAGATGAGGTATGAAATGTTTCACGATGTCGAACGAACGGGGGACGATATGGATCGGGGAAACAAGTAATGGGAACGTATGCTTCAACCACGACCAAAAAAATACGCCAATGCGCCCGACTGAATTCCTCATCATCGATCTAACTGTTGGTGTATTTCTAGCTCTTCTCACGATCGTGGTAGTGCGTCGGCAGGGAGTCATTCGCGAGCACCGATTCTATTCGGTAGCACTGGCTGGAGCGGCCTTGTTGTATGTAATATTCGCCATGCGGGCCGAGACAGAGCCTGCACGATGGCTGGGCATCGAAAGTCTTGGATTCCTGGCATATGGCTTTGTCGCCTATCTGGGTTATACTCGCTCGGCGTGGATACTTGTCGCCGGCTGGCTGGCACATGTGGCCTGGGATGTGGCCCTTCATGGCTTCGGAACCACGCCGTTCGTTCCACGCCCGTATCCCACGTGGTGCGCTGCTTACGATGTGGTCATCGCTCTATATGTCGCCCTTCGCGTCCGTTTCTGGCGGAATCAGCTTGGCTGACCCGGATCTGGCTCTCCAACTCGCCATGAGACCTAAATCGCCGGAAGAAAGTCGGCGACTCAGGGAAGTGAACTAAAGGCAATATGGGAATCTTTCAGAATAGAACGACTTGGGTTTCCGGTCACGAAAATTGGACCTTTCTGATGGATAAGATATCCCATCGTTTTATCGTGAATTCGGGAGAATGACGACGGACGCTGGGGGTAGACGGATTTCAAGGTTTGGACTGGGCGGGAAACGAGGTTATATTTGCGATTCGCAAAAATCTTATGCTACACCGAAAGGACAACGATCTAGTTAAATCGATCTGATCTGCCAAGAGTGTATAAGGAAGTGGGTTTAGATTGAGGCTAAATCGTTTTTGTGTGTCGCAATGGTTTTGCTGTAACTGATCGACCATAGGTCCGGTTTGCGGGGGGGCAAAGGAGAGGAGCGTTGTTTTTCATTAGAAAAGCCTGGTGGCAGCAGCGAATTATTTTGCCTGTCGTTTGTCGTTCTCTTCCCGCTTTTCAGGATCTCAATTCCGTAGTTCGTTTTGTCTATGAAGCTCTCGCATTTTATTTTCGAGTATCCCCCCGAACGCATTGCAAAATATCCGGTCGAGCCAAGAGATAAGGCCAGGCTCATGGTCCTTGATCGAAAATCGCGGACGATTGAACACCGTACTTTTGCCGATCTACCAGATTATTTTGGAGATGAAGATGTGTTGGTGGTCAACAACACAAAGGTTTTCCCGGCGCGCCTTTTTGGAAACAAAGAAAAGACCGGCGCCAGAATCGAAGTCTTCCTGTTGCGTGAGTTGAATCCTGAGAGCAGGCTGTGGGATGTGATCGTGGATCCGGCTCGAAAGATTCGCATCGGAAATAAGCTCTTCTTTAAAAACGGGTTGATTGCGGAAGTAATCGACAACACGACTTCACGGGGCCGTACCATTCGATTTGTGTTTGATGGTACGAATGATGAGTTATATGAGAAGATCGATGAGATTGGACAAACGCCCATCCCCCCATATCTGAAGCGAGATGTCGAACCGGAAGACAAGGATCGTTACCAGACTATATTTGCGGAACGGCGCGGCGCTGTGGCGGCCCCGACCGCGGGCCTGCACTTCACGCCCACGTCGCGGCGTAGAATCATTGAGAACGGAAGTACTATTGCGCCGGTAACGCTACATGTGGGTCTCGGTACGTTTCGCCCTGTTGAAGTGGAAGACCTGACCAAACATCGAATGGATTCAGAGTTTTACGAGATCCCGCGTGAGACTGCGGAAGTTGTAAACCGGGCGATGGCTTCCGAAAACGGGCATGTGACTGCAGTGGGAACGACGGTAGTGCGGGCGATTGAATCCAGTTTGTCCGCTTCGAATACGCTAAAGGGAAATCGTGGATGGACGGACAAATTCATATATCCGCCGTATGAATTTCAGATTACCGAGCGCTTGGTCACCAATTTTCATATGCCGCGAAGCACACTCTTGATGCTCGTATCGGCCTTTGTTGGCTACGATTTCATGTTCGAGGCTTATCAAGAAGCATTGAAAGAGGATTATCGGATGTTCTCTTTCGGCGATGCGATGCTGATCCTGTAACCCAGTGATCGTATTGTCTTACCGCGTGTACCCTGGGGGGTGCCAATGAATGCCGATGTGGCCGTACTTATTCCGGCAGCCGGATTGGGCCGGCGCCTCGGCGGGGCGCGAAAACAATTCCGAATGTTGGGAGACAGGATGCTCCTTCTCCAGACGCTTTTGCGTTTCGAGCGACATTCCGAAGTGGATCATATCGTGGTGGCCGTGAACGGTGGACAGGACGTTGAGACTGCCATTCGAGTCGGAGGTGTGTCAAAGCTCGCGGCCATCGTTGAGGGTGGATCGACACGCCAGGAATCGGTCCGTATTGCCCTCTCGATGGTACCCGGCGGGGTGGGCGTGGTGCTGGTGCATGATGCCGTCCGTCCCTTTGTGTTAGATGAAGAGATCAGTCGCGTGATCGAACTGGCCCGGAAGGAGGGTGCCGCGTCGATGGGCGTTCCGGTGGCCGATACATTGCGAAAGGGGGAACGTGGGTGCTTTGGTGAGACCGTGCCCCGAGACGGATTGTATCGTATGCAGACGCCCCAGGGTTTTCGCCGCGACTGGATTGAAGCTGCGCATGAGATGGCTAGGACCCGTGGATTTGTAGCTACGGATGACGTGGAACTCGTTCAACGGTGCGGATATCGCGTGAGGTTAGTCGAGGGTGGGGACCACAATTTAAAGATTACGACACCCGCCGACCTTGCATGGGCACAACGCTTCTGGCCCTTCTGGAAAGACATGCTCGAACAGCCCGACTGATTCATATTTCAAATTTGATCCATACTCCCTCGAATCTGCCATGCGTATCGGAATTGGGTACGATGTACATCGTCTCGTTGAAGGACGTCCACTTGTTATCGGTGGGGTAGAAGTGCCCCATAGTAAAGGGCTGGCGGGTCACTCAGATGCCGACGTGCTCCTCCATGCGATCGCTGATGCCCTGCTTGGGGCCGCGGCCCTTGGCGATATTGGGATGCACTTTCCTGACACCGAGGCTCGCTGGAAAGGTGCGGATAGCCATAAACTCCTCGAAGCTGTCGGCGACATGATCGATGAGGCGGGATATAACATTTCGAACATCGATGCGACGGTGGCGTTGGAGCGACCCAAACTACGACAGCACATAGAGGCCATGCGGACCCGAGTGGCAGCGGCATTGGGTCTAAGTATGAGGCAGGTATCAATCAAAGCCACCACCACCGAGCGGCTCGGTTTTGTCGGCTCGGAATCCGGTGCGGCAGCCTTCGCAATTTGTCTGCTCCAGGGGGCTCGTTAATTGTACGTTGAAGCCGGCTGGACATTTCCTTCACCCTAATTTTTGTCGCGATGGGGCACTGGTTCATCGATATTTTTGACTGGATGGCTACGCTCCCTCCGATGTGGGCTTATGGGACGATACTGGTTATTGCTTTCGGAGAAAACGTTTTGCCGCCGATTCCGGGGGACATGGTAGTGGTTTTTGGTGGTTATCTCGTTGGGCTCGGACAACTTGAATTCGTGCCCGTAATTGTATTATCGACAATTGGCGGGGCAGCCGGCTTCATGACGATGTATGCCGTCGGGTTTCGGCTCGGAGATGCACTGCTCGATCCGAAGCGGTTTCGATGGATACCGAGGGATAAGATTGAAAAGGCACGAGAATGGATTGGCAAATGGGGCTTCGGCGTGGTAGCGGCAAATCGATTTCTGAGCGGGCTACGCTCCGTCATCTCATTAACGGTAGGGATGGCTCATATGCGTCCGACCACGACGGCTGCCTATGCCGCCCTAAGTGCCTTTTTGTGGACGACTGTCATCGCTTATCTCGGGTTGCAGGTAGGGCAGAATTGGAAAGTAGTTCGCGTCTATCTTAGCACTTATGCTTGGCTCGTCACGGGGCTCCTCGCAATCGTTGTTGTTGTACAAATGGGGCGATTCTATCTGCGGAAGCGATCCGCTTGACTGCTCAGGCTTCATGGATCCTTTACCTTTAAGGGAGTTGACACGCGCCTGACTCCTATTTAACTTACAAATCTTGCTCTTGGACGGTTTGTGGGTAAGAAGCTGGCGTAGCTCAACTGGTAGAGCAGCTCACTTGTAATGAGCAGGTTGGGGGTTCGAGTCCCTTCGCCAGCTCTTTACGCTAAATTCTTTCGGGGGACGGCACTATCGTTACCTTGGCTCTTTTAAGCGTGCCGGCGTTTGATGTAAACCGGACAGGTACCGAAGCGGTCAACCGGGCTGGACTGTAAATCCAGTGGCTTAGCCTTCGGAGGTTCGAATCCTCCCCTGTCCACTACGTCCGTTTTGGATTTTGCGTTATAAATTTTCGATGTCTTTGCGCTTTCCCTGCAAGACCGAATTTTTGTACTCGAATTCAGAAATCGATAGGCGGGAGTAGCTCAGTTGGTAGAGCATCAGCCTTCCAAGCTGAGGGTCGCGGGTTCGAATCCCGTCTCCCGCTCATTCGATTTTAGATTTTGGATTTTGCAATTTAGATTGATGTACTTCTATGTCAATTTAATCGCCAAAATCTGCGATTTAAAATCGTGATGCCGCCTTAGCTCAGTGGTAGAGCACTTCCATGGTAAGGAAGGGGTCATCGGTTCAAATCCGATAGGCGGCTCATACATTCGTCGTGTCCTGGTGCTGCCTGGATACGCTTTTTATTACCGTGAAGGTCTAATTCAGTCTATACGTTTTAACCGTAATCTCACTACCTATTTATCGTCCTAGAGCCATGGCCAAAGCACAATACGTTCGCAACAAGCCGCACGTCAACGTGGGAACGATCGGCCACGTCGACCACGGCAAGACCACCTTGACGGCCGCCATCACACAGGTGCTGGCCAAACGC